>OOAH01001083.1_pt1 | contig 26675 bp, 18 predicted proteins | sample 1671801 | NCBI WGS metagenome assembly OOAH01 (sample SAMN06348194, study PRJEB24527) | human gut metagenome | biome: human gut; feature: ankylosing spondylitis patient; material: feces | host: Homo sapiens | place: China | collected 2015-10 | reverse complement strand
GGGCAATACGGACTCCTTCCTGTTGGCTGTGTCGGTTTATTCGTCGGTTCCCTGGAGCGGGAAAAATCTCGTCTACCGCAATGGGCGCTGGTTTGAGAGTTTCCTCGGCAATAAAAACGAAGTGCTCGTGTTGCGCGCACTTAAGGATTGGGCGCTCTTTGATCAATTGCCGGAGATTTCCAATAACCAAGCCCGCAAGAACACGTTTAAGTTCATCGATACGGAACTCACGCATTTCCCGTGGTTCATGGATCCGGGGGTGTGTCGCGTGACGGCTACCCCCAAGCGAGAAATGAGTGCCGACGGTGTGCCGATGGCGCATGTGGCGACCGAGGTTTGTGCGCTTAAGGCGCTTGCCAAATGGTTTGACTGGATGCGCGACGCGAAAGTCTGGGACAACACGACGGTGGTGCTCGTGAGCGACCATTCGCCGGGCGATGATCCGGCCTTTAGCAAGATGCTTCGCGACGGCGGAATCACTCGCCATGTTCCCGATCGTGCCAATGCCTTGCTGTTGGTGAAGAAAGCAGGCGCCAAGGGAGAGTTGAAAACCGACGAGACGCCGATGTCTGCAGCCAAGGTTGCTTCGCGTTGGACGGGGGTTGAGCCTAAAGAACCGCGTGTTCACGTGATGGGGCGATCGCAGGGTGACCGCTATTTGATCGATCAGGTTTGGCAGGTTCAGGGAAGTATGTTTGAAGCGAAGAACTGGAAGCCGGTGAACCCCTAAATGCCGGAGGTAAAGGATGACGGATACTTCGATCTTTTCGGTTGGGCCTTCGGCCTTTGTTCCCGGCTTTGAGCTTTTTGATGCCAAGCTTGGAAACGGTGTGACCCTGCGCTTTGCCGCGGGCGGAAGTGGCAATAAGACACCTCTTTTGATGGTGCACGGTCACCCGCACAATCATGTCATCTGGCGGAAGGTGGCGCCTTCGTTAGCCCGCGATCGCAAGGTGATTCTTGTCGATTTGCGCGGTTACGGAGATTCGAGCCGGCCGGCGAGTACACCCGATCATCGACCCTACAGCAAGCGGGAGATGGCCACGGATTTGGCTTTGCTGTTGAGAATGCTCGGCATCGAGCGCTGCGACTTTGTCGGGCACGATCGGGGAGGCCGCGTTGGGCATCGTTTTGCTCTGGATTGGCCCGAACTTGTGCGCCGCGCGGTCTTTATCGATATTGCACCCACCAAAACGATGTATGAGATGACGAACAAGGAGTTTGCCACGCGCTACTTCTGGTGGTTTTTCTTAATTCAGCCCGAGCCGTTCCCGGAAAAGCTCATCAATTTCGATCCGGAATATTTCCTGCGGCATCACATCAAAGGGCAGCTCAAAACGGATGGGGCGCTGGAAGAAGAGGTTTTTCAGGAGTATCTGCGCTGCTATCGCGATCCGGCAGTGATCCACGCCATCTGCGAAGACTACAGGGCGGCCGCTACGATAGACCTTGTCGATGACGCTGCCGATGAAGGTAAGCGCATCGTCGCACCGCTGCATTTGCTTTGGGGCGCAAGAGGCACCGTCGGCCAACTCTACGATGTGGTTGAAACCTGGCGGAATAAGGCCGAAATTGTCTCGGGGCGCGCACTAGATTGCGGACATTCTCCGCATGAGGAGTGCCCGCAGGCGTTTCTTGAAGAAGTGCACGGTTTTCTTGACGCTGCGTAAGGCGGCTGACAAAAAATGAATTGGTTTTGAGGTTATGGCGAGATTTCACGAACTCGTTTCCGGATTTCATAGTTTTCGCAGCGAGTATCTGCGTCGAGACAAGGAGTTCTTCGAAGAACTCGCGCATGGTCAAAGCCCGAAGACGCTTGTCATCGCCTGCTGCGATTCGCGCACCGATCCGGCCATTATTCTGGGCTGCAAGCCGGGCGACTTGTTTGTTGTGCGCAGTATCGCCGCCATTGTTCCCGACAAGGATTCCGCCGGCGAACACGATGCCGTGATTGCGGCCGTCGAATACGGCATCAAGCACCTCAAGGTGCACGATATTGTCGTGATGGGACACTCCAACTGCGGAGGCATTTTCGGACTGCTCAATCCGGAAAAGATTCATGCCGACCGCTATATCAATCGGTGGGTGTCGCTTGCGGCGCCGGCTGTGGCGCGCATTGATCACGAAAATCCGAACATAGAATCCAAGATGCGCTGCCGCTTGTGTGAAGAAGGCTCCGTGTTGCTTTCCATTGAAAACTTGCTGTCGTACGACTGGATTTACGAAGCCGTGAGTGCCGGTGCGGTTTGTCTGCATGCCGTCTACTACGACTTGCAGCGGGCAAAGCTCGCTTTGTGGAACAGCGAAACAGAGGACTTCGAAGAAATGCCGATGCCGCATTCCTGAGGCTGTCTTGTTAGAACAGGAAAGAGGGTTTCTACCTTTGTTTTGCAAAGGAGGAATGTGGCAAAAACCGATTGTTTTGCATCTTGTCCAAGTCGCAAAAAACAAGGATTTTGAAATTTAATTTCCTTAAAAATCAATAGATTTAGATGGCAAATTGATTTGGTTTTGCGGGAGTTCTTGACTGCAAAATTCAAGAAGAGTAGAGTAACTTGAAATTTCAAAAGAAGATTTTCTGCAAACCGGGGGAATCTTCAGAGACAGGGATTGCTATTTTTCTTTTGGGAGTTTTGCAATGTCGGACAACAATCGAATCATTATTTTCGACACCACACTTCGTGACGGCGAACAAGCGCTGCCGCAGAGTCTTTCCGCGCGGCAGAAGCTGCAGATTGCGTTGGCCCTCGAAGAGCTCGGCGTTGACGTAATCGAAGCGGGTTTTCCGATTTCATCCAAGGGCGACTTCGACAGCGTTTCGCAGATTGCCGCAACGCTCAAGACGACGATTCCCTGCGGACTGGCTCGCTGCGTAGCTAAAGATATTGAAGCCGCCGGCGAAGCGCTTCAGTCGGCCAAGCATTTCCGTATTCACACCTTCATTGCGACCAGTACGATTCACGTGCGCGACAAGCTGCGCAAATCTTTCGACGACATCGTCGAAATGGCTCGTGCTTCCGTCAAGCTTGCGCGCAACTACACCGACGACGTGGAGTTTTCCTGCGAGGACGCGGGCCGCACGCCGATCGACGAACTGTGCCGCATGGTTGAAACCGCCATTGATGCGGGCGCCACAACGATCAATATTCCCGATACGGTCGGCTACACGCTTCCGGTGGAGTTCGGAGGCATCATCACCAACATCATGAATCGGGTGCCCAATATCGACAAGGCTGTGCTTTCCGTGCACTGCCACAACGATTTGGGCATGGCTACGGCCAATTCGCTCACAGCCGTGCAGATGGGCGCTCGCCAGATTGAGTGCTGCATGAACGGGCTGGGCGAGCGTGCTGGCAACACTTCGCTTGAAGAAGTTGCTGCGGCGCTCAACGTACGCAACGGCTACTTCGAAGGCCTCAAGACGGGCATCGTGATGAAGAACATCGCGCGCACGTCGTCTCTCGTGGCCAAGATCTGCCACGAACCCGTGCCGCCGCACAAGGCCATCGTCGGCTCCAACGCTTTTGCTCACAGCTCGGGCATTCACCAGGACGGCGTTCTCAAGAACCGCCAGACATACGAAATCCTCACGCCCGAAAGTGTGGGCTTCAAGGGCAACAACATGCGCATGACGGCGCGCTCGGGCCGCCACATGATCCGCACGTGTCTTGCAAACCTCGGCTACACTGACAAGGACTACGATCTCGACGATATCTACGCACGCTTCCTCAAGCTCGCGGACAAGAAGGGGCAGGTGTTCGACTACGACTTGGAGTCGCTTGTGTTCTTCACCAAGCAGGGTGAAAACGACGACGATGCCTACCGTCTTGATCGTCTCAATGTCATGAGCGGCAACGGCGACATGGCGACGGCCACGGTGCGGCTGCTTGCCGGCAAGCGTACTCGCACGGATTCCTGCATCGGCAACGGCCCGGTCGATGCCGTTTACAACTGCATCACGCGGCTTACCGGCGTGCGCTGCAAGCTGACGAGCTTTGAAATTACGGCCAACGGCGCCGGCATGGATGCGCTCGGTCAGGTCAACATCACTGTTGACTACAACGGCCGCATCTTCCACGGCATGGGGCTTTCGACCGACGTGATCGAATCGGCGGCGCTTGCTCTGCTGCATGCGATCAACAACATTGAGCGCACCAAGCGTATTCAGGAACTGAGAGAACCCCCGAAAAAGATTGAAGAGTTGGTTGCCGCCGGCAGTCATCCTTAAGCTTTTCTCGGCAGAGAACTGAACGAAAAGCCGCCGACTGCTCTCTTATGCAGGAACGGCGGCTTTTCCGTAGCTTGCCCGGGAGACTTTCGAGACGAGGTCTGTCAGTCCTCAAATGGCAATTTGCTGCACGCAGCAAGTTCGGACAGCGACAGTCCGTTCAAAGTCCGGTCATAGTCGACGTATTGCGGATTGCAGCTCAAAAAGACTTGAACTTTGCTCTGGAGGATCGAGAAGTCGACTTTGTCCGGGTTTCGTTTGATCTCGGCAAAGTAAATCGTACGTTTGGCCTCGTTGATGGCCACCAAATCGATTTCGTTTTCTCCTTTGCGATCCCACCATGGGCCAACGCGCGTGAAAAGACCGAGATTGCAAAAGTGTCTGCGGTAGAATCTTTCGAGTATACGGCCGGACCAGGTCGGGTAGTTTTCGAGAATGAGTTCTTGAAGAGCAGCAGAGTTGTGGCTTTGCAACATGCGTTGGTTGGGCAGGAGAAAGGAGTACCAGAAATCAAGCAGTTCATCGTTGAGTTCGTATGCGATGCGTTGACGTTTGGCTCCGTTGTCGGCTACCGGTTCCATTGCTTCGATCAGTCCGTAGTAATGCTGAAGCTGATAGAGATGCGCCGAAATATCGATATCGAATGAGCCGACAAGTTCTGCACGCTTATTCTTACCCGCGGCGATTCGCTTCAAAATTTCGTGGTAAGTTGGTGCGTTTCCTTTGAATTCAGAAGCCAGCAAGAGTTGAGCTTCTGAGAGCCAAACGGAGTTTTCCTCAATGCCGCTTCGAAGCATGTCGCGCAAAGTGAAGCAGCCGGCCGGAAGGAAGTTTTGCAAGTACTGGGCCACACCTCCGGTAAAGGCGTAGAGTGCGAGAAGATCGTCGCCGCTGAAATTCGGGCTGTAGCTTCGGAATATGGTTTTCACCATATCCGGCAGAAACGGCTCCACTCGAATGACGGCGTTGTTTCTGGCAAAAAGAGGTGCTCGGCCGTTTTCGAAGATTTCACGCATGGAGCTAGCAACGGAGCCGCAAACAACAAGCAAGAGTTGAATGTTTTCGTGCTGCAGGTCCCAGAGTTTCTGCAACAAACCAAAGACGCCCGGGTTCAAGTGCGACAGATTCTGAAATTCGTCAATAACTAAAGTGATAGGACGGGCGGCGGCTTCTTCGAAGACACTGCTGATTGCCTCTTCGAAGCTGGAGAATCGGACTGCATGCCGCACGCCGAGGCCATCTTGAAAAGCCAGCGAAAAATCCGACAGGTTTGAGGCTTCATCCAGTTGCGGATTCAGGTACGTGTAGATCGTGGGCATGTCCTCAGTTGAGGAAAGTGCCTCCAAGATTAGGCGTGTTTTACCGACTCGACGACGCCCGGAGACGACAACGAAGCGGCTGGTGTGCTGTTCTCTGACAATGTCGCGCTGTTTGCGCAGCAGAGCCAACTCTTTTTCTCGACCGAAAAATTTAGGCTTGATCATAGATCCAGGAAAATGCGTAAAAATATTACGCGTAATTTTAATACGCTTAATATTTTTACGCATCAGACCAAACGAACTACTCTCGTAGTAACAGCATTGGTTTTAGAACTCAAACGAGTACAAGACATCAAGCGCCTGATCGACGCCGCTCACTGCTTCGATGTACAGCTTCGGAATGACTCGATAACGTAGTGTCAGAGTGGCAAGCGAATCGAAAATGCCGACGCCGTACTTAACCTTAAGTCCCGGCAGCACATAACCGGAGACTACGAGTTGGGAGTTATCGCCGACGCCCTCCGTATCAAGACCGAGCCCGCTGATGCCGATGGCGTCGCCCAACGAGTCGAAGACTTGAGAGCCTTGGCTCAACCCCAGATTGATCAAAGCAGACGTGATCATGGTGTTGTCCGAGTCACCCGAAGGATCCAGTCCTTCGCCGCGGATCAGGTAACTCAAGGCCTCTGTTTCGGACTTGACAGGATCCGAAAAGACAGACACCTGCGGGTAGTCGGCGGTACCGGTGATTCGTACGCCCGCAATTACATCGTCGGCCGTGCGCTCGGGGTTGCGAATAGCCTCGAGATCAATCATGGGATTGGTCGTTGAGCCGATGAAGTGGAACTCGCCTCTCCGAACAATCAGATCCTGGCCGTAGGCCTTGAAGTTGCCGCTCGGAACTGAAATCTGTCCGGTTAAGCCGAGGTTCCCCTTGTCTTGTATGACATGCAGTTTCCCGGTCACGCGGGCTTTAAGTCCCATGGCTTCAACTCGAACGTCGTCGCCGATGTCGATAAAGAGGTTGCTTTCGATCGGAATGGCCTGCGAGCGATCTTTTTTGATCAAGCGCGGGCGGTCGACCCTCACAACATCGTCGGAAACTTCAACGGTTGACGGGGGAAGTTCGGAAACCTGCACACGAGCCCACGGCAGCGCGATCAAGCCGTCGAGTTTGATGAGTTCGGAGCTGGCTTCGCACTTGACGTCCGTAGTGAGGTCGAATTCAACATCCGGCGGCAGCGTGACGCGCAGGTTGACGCCTTTGGCCGATACCACGGCCTTGCCTTCGCCGAATGTGCGCCAGTCGGCGGCACCCGCAAGCTTGATTTCACCCTTGGGGGTTTTCAATAATCCGTCAAGATTGGAGCTGTTGCCGTCAAATGTCAGTTTGAAGTCGCTCGGAAGCATTTCAAACGGCATCTTGGTGGAGTCCAGACGAGCGCTCTTGATGCCGGTTTCTCCGTATATCAGCGGCTCTTCCAGGTTGCCGGCAAAGCGCATGCTGCCGTAGATTTTTCCCTCGGCAGTTTCTCCGGGCGATAGGAACGAATTCACGAGGGTTGCGTCGATATCGACAAGATTCAGAGCGCCGTTGATGGAGCGGCTGCCGAAAATATCGCCGACACTGAGGTTTCCTTCAATGTCGCCGTTGTCGGCAATGTCTACCTTCCAGCGGGCAGCGATCGAATCCTTGATGTTGGCAACTCCGATATCCAGTTCGTTGAAGCCGACTCGGAGGTCGCCGTTATCCATGCGGTAGCGGGTTTTGATGTCTTTGGCTTGTACGCGGACTTTGCCTCGCGGCAAATCGGCAAGCCCGGCCGGAACCGTAATATCGGCCTGAGCCGTAATGATTCCGTTGGCGCGCAGACGTCCTTTGAGATAATGCTTGATAAAGGCGAGATCGAATTTTTCAAGACCGATGAGTAGACGAAGATCGGTTTTGTTGGTGAGATCGATTTTGAGAGCGTTTTGCAGGCAAAGCTTGGCATCGGGATGCACGAAGCAGGCTTTTCCGACATTGGCGCGATTGAGGCCGCTCACGTAAGCAAGACGAAGCGGTTTTTCCAGCGACACCGGGCCGTAGTCGCTGTCGGCTTTGAATTCGGCGATCGAACCCGCCCAGTTGCCGAGCATGCGTTCGTAAATGCCCGTGATTTTGGCTTGTACGGAAACCGGCTCGCCTTCCGTCTTGATTGTGATTTGATGCCGCAATTCGGAACCGCGTGCCTGGATGCTTGCTTTGCGAACAACAACACCGTTGGTTTTGAGGTCTTCGAGTTCAAGCGAAGCTCTTCCCGAAATCGAGTCGTGTGAGCGAATACGGCCTGTCAGGCGTCCTTTTTTGAGTGTGGTTCCCAGATAATCGATGTTTCTTGCCGTGATGTCGGCATCAATGACCGGTAGCGCGGATGTTCCGGAAACCACAAGCTGTCCTTTGACGGAGCCGAGAAGATTGGGATCGATGAGAGCGAAATCGGGGGCATCGATTTTTGCCTTGAAATTCAGTTCCGGCACTTCTTTGGCAGCGTCGATATGTCCGGCAATTTCAAACGTGTTGTCGCCCACGGCAAAGTAGAGCTCGGGTGTTTCAAGCACGCCGTTGCCCTTGGTTTCGAAGGCGCCGGTGAGGGCAAGCGAATGGCCCCTCAGCTCACCCAGAATGGTGAGATCCTGCAGTTTGGCTTTCCAGACGCCGTTTTGCTGTACGCCCCAGGCGACGAAACTGCCATTTGCCTTCAAAGGAGTCTGCGGCATTGCCGCCGTCGTGTCGATGTCGTTGAGGTTTAGCGAAGCGGCAAAGCGCAGGTTGTCCGACCAGTTTGCGGCGCCGTCAATGTGAATAAGGCCGATGTTGGAAGCTATCGAGAAGTCCTTGAGCGCTGCCCGCACTTCAGTGCCCGTGCCGCAGATGGCAATGTTGGCTGTGATGTTGTGCTCTTCATCGAGCGGATAAAGCGCTTGCGCAGAGACGTCGAGTGCGTAATCGACAGCCTTGCCGGTGAGACCGAGCTTTAGTTTGCTCAGTTTTGCACCGGAAATCTCAATGGCCTTGGCAGTGATGTCTGCCGAAAGCGGCAAACCTGCTTGCGTGGGGGTCGCTTTAACGGTAAAGACGCCGTTTTCAACACCGGGCACATTATTGACATTCCCGGAAAGCATCACTTCTTCGGAAAGCGCTCCCTGAGCTTGTAGGGCCAGTTCGACGGTGACCGGCGGCAGCGGCTGCGCCTTGGGAAGCATTCCGCGTACGCTTGCGCGCCAACGCTCGACACGCCGCTGCAGGCGAGCTCGAGCTTTGCGGCGGGCTTCACGCTGTTCTTCCCGGCTGAGAACTTTCTTTTGAACTTCGGGCTGAGTCTTGGCCTGCGCCAACCGTTTGGCCCTCCGCTCCTTAGCGGCATTGAGCCGTTCTTCTCGGGCTTCCTTTAGGCGCTCGTAGAAGTTTGCCACCTCTTCGACGGAGGGTTCTTCGGCCTGCGGAAGAGTCCCTGTCGGAATGCTTTCTCTGGGTACGGTTGTTGAAATAGCTGCCGTAAGAGCCACTTCGTGTCGAGCGTCGAGCCCGAGCGCGAGAGAACCTGTCACGTTGGCATTCAAGGCTTGGGCGGAAAGATCCGAAACGGTGAGTTTTCCGTTCTCGGCGCTCAGGCTGAACTTGACGGAATCGATGACTTGATCGGGCTCTCCCTTGAGGGTGAAGTGCGCGAGTTCAAACGTATTCAGCGTCAGATCCACCGGCAAATTGACAGCCGGGATTTCCGGCAGGACGGGCTGAGAAAATGTGCGCTTTAAAACGGCTCCGAGCGGTTCATCGGAGGGTTCGGTCGCCGCCGCAAAGCTTGAGTCTTGCAGCGCAATCGAGTCGACAACCACTCGGTCTTTCTTCCAAGAGGCTTTGGTTTCAAAGGTGCCGATTTCTAAGACATTGCCGTCAACATCGGCCTGTACGGTTTTAAGGACGAATCGATCGATTGAAACGGGAAGAGGCGCACTCAGGCGAGCCGCAGCATCGGCAGTCGAGGCGGCGGCAGTCGTTGCCTCGGGGGCCGCACTCGAACTCATTTGAGAGGTTCGAACACGAACCGTTGCATCGGAAAGCTCGAAATTGTTCAGGTCAAAACGCCAGGTCAAAAGCTTTGCCGCACTGATGTCCCATGTGAGGTTGCCTTTGAAGGCTACACCGGCAGTGTTGTATTCGATTCCCTTTGCCTTGAGGTGAAAGACAGAGCCTTCGAGTGCCTCGGCCTTAAAGCCGGCAACGGACTTCTCCAGGACGTTTTTGACAACCTGCAGCCCCGGGTTTGTGCCCAGCAAAACACCCAGCCCGAGAGCCAATACTCCGGCAAAGCCCAGAACGCCGATCGATACCTTTTTTGCAACGCTCATAGCTCAGGTCCCAGACCGATGTAGAACTGAATGCCGTTTTCATCGGAATCGCCAACAGGCTTGGCGATGTCGAGCTTAATCGGCCCTAAGGGTGATTCCCAGCGTACGCCGATGCCGGCACCTTTTTTCAGATTGGAGAATTCGAAATCGTTGTCGGCCCGCCCCACGTCGAGGAATACAGCGCCCCACCATTTTCCGGTGACACGCATTTGATACTCGAAGCTGCCGGTGACCATTTTCAACGCACCGGTCAGTTCTCCGTTGGAATCCTCGGGAGAAATGGACTCGTAGTCGTAGCCGCGGATGCTTCTGTCGCCGCCGGCAAAGAAACGAAGATCGGGCGGAACCTGATCGAAATCGCCCGTTTCGATCCAGCCGACGTGTGATCGAAGCACAAAGCGGTGATTGCGTGCATACGTGCGTATGAGAACGAATTGAGCCTCAAGCATCAGCGCATCGATGTCCGAGCCCCACATTTGGTTGGCGTAGCCGACGGTGTACCGTTGGGAGTCTCCCCATTTGGGCATCAGCCCGCCGCGGCTGCGCGTACGCGACAACGAGAACTCCGGGTAGATCATCATGGTCTTGTTTTCGACCGATGCCTGCGTGAAGTCGTCCGTGCGCCATTTGAGCGACACCCCCTTTTGCCAGCCTTCGTAGGGTTCCCAACGGCGGGTGACGGCTAGGGTCGCGGTGTCGGCTTTTGTGTCGTTGAGGTCTTCGTGCTTGTAGCCGCCGCTGAAAAGCCAGAAGTGCTCAAGCGCGTTTTCCTCAAGCGGAAGCTTGTACGTGAAGTCAAGCATCTGCTCGAGTTTGGAAACGTCGCCTGCTGCCTGGATGCTGTGTCCCGAATCGTTGATCCAAGGCTTTTTCCAGGTCAGTTTCCCGCGAGGACCGACGTCGGTGGAGTAGCCGAGTCCGGTTTCGACGGAATTGCGAATTTTCGGCGAAACTCGAGTGTTGACCGGAAGTTCGTGGTTCTCGGATTTGCGCCCGGCACGAATGTCGGGCGAAACCATAATCGAATTGAACCAGCCGGTAGCGGAAAGCCGCCGGTTTAATTCGGCAATATCGTCTGAGGAGTACGGGTCGCCTTCCTTAAAGGGCACGATGTTGTGCAGAATCGGCTCGCGGATTTGACTGCCCTTGAAGGTGACTTCGCCGAAAGAGTAGCGTTCTTTCGGATCGTAAACCAAGAGCCATTCGGCTTCGTTGGTATCGGCATTCACCAACAGTTCGCTTGTGATGAATTCACCGTCGAAGTAGCCGTAGCGCATGGCGGTTCGCTCGACGGATGCTTTGAAGTCCGAATACTCGCCGTGGTTGAGCGGCGAACCTTGCTTGGGGAGCTTTCTCTGAAGACGTTTGAATTTGGAATAGTCTTCAATTTCGGAGCCTTCGATCGTCAGAGTGGCTTTTTTGATGCGCATCGGTTCGCCGAGTTTGACGCGCGCAACCAAAGTGGTTCTCTCACTTCTCGAGGACTTCTGTTTGTCCTTGTTGTCGACGGCTTGGTTATTTGTAGTTTCGGCGTCCGGTTCGCCTTGTGCGGATCGATCGGCCTCATCCTTTTCATCGGAGCGGTCGACCGAATTGCTTTGCGCTTTCGGTTTTTCCCAACGGTAGCGGATTTCGTATTGGTAGTACCCGAGGGCTTCAAGGCCGTTTCGAATGGATTTGTCGACCTGCGAGCGGTATGTGTGTCGAGCTTTTGGCGAGGCGCGGTTGCGAATCGGTGTGAGCATGGCCTCGACATTGTCGCTCGGAGCTCCCGTCAAACCCTCCACCCGAACGTCAAAAGCCCACGCCGAAGGCAAGGCGAGCGTCAAGGCCGCAGCCATGACTGCGTTCAGCGAGCAACAACGCAAAAGACGTTCTTTTGGGGTGGACATTCTGTGTAGGCAAGGATGATTGACAGGCACGCACGGAGTAATTTTGCCTGTGCTCCGAGCTTTCGTGCTGAATTGTTATTCAGTGTGAGGCGGAAGTTTTCCCGATTTGCCGTTTGAAAATGGCAACGGCTTTGTCAATTCAACCTTCGGCTACTGTTTCTGGGTGCGATACCGTGTTAACACGGCGAGGCGTGTGGAATTGGTGGAGGTGGCGGGAATTGAACCCGCGTCCGAAGCGATTTTTCCGTCGAATCTACATGCTTAGTTCAACTATTTTGAGTTCTCACTGTCTGCTGTGCCGTTGAACGGGCCTTCAGACAGCCAGCCGCTTGGATCTCGAAACTGCCGTCACGGCTCCGTCAGCTTCCAGTCACAGTGAAATGACGATGCTGCCGGTTTTACCCGACCTGAGCCTGCGACCACTCAGTGCATCGCTCGCGGCATTAAGCGGCGAGAGCGAAACGCTCGTTGTTGGCGTTTATTTTTTTCTAGTTGTTTAGCGAGGAGACTAGACCTCGGCATGCATCGTACGGCGTCCTGCACCCCGTCGAAACCAGAGCACCCCCGTATGAGCGAAGACGCATTTTATGCGGTCGACGCTGAAAAAGGTAGCTTTACAGGCAAGTGCAAGCTTGACCTGTCGCAAGGAATACGCACCGGGACGCACCAAAAAGAGGGGGAGCAACATCCGCAAATGCACCAAAAGCGTGCGTCAGGCCGTACAATTCAGGGCGAATATGCCGCGCTCGCCTTTCCCGTCGGTTGTTTTAGGGGATCGCGGGATTTGGCATGAAATTTGCTTTGCGTATCGGCAGCGGAGTTTTGCAACACCGCAGCAGACAGATCATTTCCGAATTTAGGAGAAAACAATCATGACCTCGCCCGCAGACGTTCTGCAGATGGTGAAAGACAACGACGTCAAATTCGTCGACTACCGCTTGACCGACACCCGCGGCAAAGAACAGCACATGACCGTTCCGGCCCATCAGCTCACCGAAGACACGTTCGAAGACGGTCAGGCTTTCGACGGCTCGTCCATGGAAGGCTGGAAGGGCATTGAAGCAAGCGACATGATCCTCATGCCGGATCCTGATACGGCCCGCATGGATCCGTTCCGCGAACAGAACACGCTCATTCTCACTTGCGATGTTCTTGAGCCCGATACCGGCAAGGGCTACGGGCGCGATCCGCGTTCGCTTGCCCGCCGTGCGGAAAATTATCTCAAGAGCACGGGCATCGGTGACAAGGCTTTCTTCGGTCCCGAACCCGAATTCTTCATCTTCGACGCCGTTACCTACGCCAACGAACCGAACAACACCTTCTTCAAGATCTTCTCCGAAGAAGGCCCCTGGGCGAGCCAGATCGAATACGAAGGCGGCAACCTCGGCCACCGCGCTCCGTTTAAGGGCGGCTATTTCCCCGTTCCCCCGGTCGACACGCTTGCCGACATCCGCGCCGAAATGGTGACGCTGCTCGAGCAGCAGGGTGTGCCCTGCGAGGTGCAGCATCACGAAGTGGGTGCCGCCGGCCAGTGCGAAATCGGTACGCGCTTCTCGACCCTTGTCAAGCGCGCCGACTGGCTGCAGATCATGAAGTACACGATCTGGAACGTGGCTGCCGCCTACGGCAAGACTGCAACCTTCATGCCCAAGCCCATGTTCGGCGACAACGGCTCGGGCATGCACGTGCATCAGTCCATCTGGAAGGACGATCAGAACCTCTTTGCCGGCAACGGTTATGCGGGTCTTTCCGAACTGGCGCTCTACTACATCGGCGGTATCATCAAGCACGCGCGTGCTTTGAACGCCTTCACCAACCCGACCACCAACTCCTACAAGCGTTTGGTGCCGGGCTATGAAGCTCCGGTGAAGCTCGCTTATTCCGCTCGCAACCGTTCGGCTTCTCTGCGTATTCCGCACGTCGCAAGCCCTAAGGCTCGCCGCGTTGAAGTGCGCTTCCCCGATCCGACGGCCAATCCCTATCTTTCCTTCTCCGCGATGCTGATGGCCGGCCTCGACGGCATTCAGAACAAGATCCATCCGGGCGAACCCGCCGACAAGAATCTGTACGACCTGCCGCCGGAAGAAAATGCCAAGATCCCGACGGTCTGTTCCGAATTGAGCCAGGCTCTGGAATACCTCGACAAGGATCGTGAATTCCTCACTCGCGGCGGTGTGTTCAGCGACGATCTGATCGATGCGTACCTTAACCTCAAGAGCCGCGAAGTCGATCGCTACCGCTGCGCCGTGCATCCGGTCGAGTACGAGATGTACTACTCCTGCTGATGAGTAGATCGGACCTCCGGATCGCGCCTGCGGTGCAGTCCGGACGGTCGTCTGTCTGCCGGACGCCGAGAAGGTGAGAGTCTTCGCGGCGCCCGTGCGGCTTTTTCCATTTCAGCGCTTCTCCTTGAAGGCGCATGATTGCGGGAGTGTCCGGTAATGAGCCGAGGCGGCAGTACCTTTTACGCGCGGCTTCAGGCTGCGGCGGACTTGTTGTCCACGGGTGTCGTGGTGCTCGATCGCTATGCGCGCGTGCTCTGGTGCAACACCGCGGCAGAAATGCTCATCGGCTGCTCGCGGCGCAATCTCAAGGGAACCGACATCGGACTCTTGATTGCACATGTGCGCGAATGGGCCGAGCGCTTTGCCGACAAGGACCAAAAGCTTGTTCCCTATACGGCCGTAACCGAACTGCGTCGGCCGCTTGCCGACCCCGAACCTGTGCAAATCATGCTTTCGAGCATTGCCGAAAGCGAAAGCAGCGTGCTTTTGGAAATTGTGCCGGTACAAAAAGCCATTCAAAGCATCCGACAGGAGCAGGAAGCTGGGATGGGAGAGGCAACGCGTTCGCTTTTGCGCAACCTTGCTCACGAAGTGAAAAACCCGCTCGGCGGCATCCGGGGTGCAGCCCAGCTTTTGGAAGCCGAACTGCAGGATCGCGATCAGCGCGAGTACACCGAGGTCATCATTGCGGAAGCCGACCGTCTGCAGGGGTTGGTCGACAGACTTCTTCAGCCCTACCGACGCGAGCCGCACTTAACGGAGGTCAACCTGCATGAGGTGCTCGAACGCGTACGCAATCTTGTGAGCGTTGAATTCGGGGCAGGACTTAACGTCAATCGCGACTACGACGTTTCGGTGCCGCCGATTACGGGCGATACCGAAGAACTCATCCAGGTGTTTCTCAATCTCATGCGCAATGCGGCCGAAGCCGGAAAGCGCCTTATTGAGGCGGGACGGCTGGAAATTACGCTCAAGACACGCATTGCCCGTCAGTGCACGATTCAGCGCAAGCGCTACCGCTTAGCCGTCAATGTGCATGTAATCGACAACGGTCCCGGCATCGACAAGCGCATCCGGGAAAAGATTTTTTATCCGTTGGTGACGGGGCGCGATGGCGGCACGGGGTTGGGACTTTCGATTGTGCAGACGTATGTGGAGCGTCACGGCGGCTCGATTGAAGTCGACAGCCGTCCGGGCTGTACGGATTTCAGCCTGCTCTTTCCGTTGGGTGAACCGATCAATTAATTGAGAAGAAGACATGCGACAGATTTGGGTTGTGGACGATGACCGCTCGATTCGTTGGGTGCTTGAAAAAGCACTCACGCGCGCACAGATGCCGTTTCGTTTGTTTGAATCGGCCGCCGACGTCGTCAAGGCGTTCGAAAGCGATGTGCCGTCGGTTCTTTTGAGCGACATTCGCATGCACGACATGAGCGGCCTGGATCTGCTGGCCTTCGTTAAAGGGAAGTACCCAGGTTTGCCCGTCATCATCATGACGGCCTTCAGCGACCTCGATAGCGCCGTGAGCGCATTTCAGGGAGGAGCCTACGAATATCTGGCTAAGCCCTTTGACATCAACGGCGCCATCGAACTGCTGCGCCGCGCCCGCGAAGAAAGCTCGGTTGCCGAAAGCGCCCAGGAGAGCGACTCGGCGCAGGAGGAAAAGACACGACACGCCGAAATCATCGGCCAGTCGCGTGCCATGCAGGAGGTGTTTCGGGCCATCGGGCGGCTGGCGCACAGCAATGTGACGGTGCTTTTGACGGGTGAGTCCGGCACCGGCAAGGAAGTGGTGGCTCGGGCGCTGCATCAGCACAGTTTGCGCAGCAAGGCGCCCTTTGTGGCGATCAACACGGCGGCCATTCCCCGGGAACTGCTTGAAAGCGAACTGTTCGGACATGAGCGAGGCGCCTTTACGGGAGCCAATCAGCTGCAGTACGGCCGCTTTGAACAGGCCAAGGGCGGCACGCTCTTTTTGGATGAAATCGGGGATATGCCGGCCGATCTGCAGACGCGTCTGCTGCGCGTGTTAAGCGACGGCTATTTCTATCGCGTCGGCGGTACGCAGTCGATCAAGGCCGACGTGCGCGTTATTGCCGCAACCAACCAAAATCTGGAGGAGCGTGTGCGGCAGGGGCTCTTCCGAGAAGATCTTTATCACCGACTCAACGTCATTCACCTGCAGCTGCCGCCTTTACGCGATCGAACGGAAGACATCGAAGCACTTGCCGATCACTTTCTGAGCGCAGCGGCTGCCAATCTCAAAACGGACCGCAAGCGTCTGACGCCGGAAGCGCTTGAAGTCATTCGGCGCTTCCCGTTCCCGGGCAATGTGCGTCAGTTGGAAAACCTTTGCAATTGGCTTACCGTGATGGCGCCGTCGCAGTGGATTCGTCCCGACGATCTTCCGTTTGAATTCAAGACGGCGAGAGCTTCGGCACAGTCCGAGAGCGCGGCGTCTGCAATGACGCATCGGGCAGGCGGCTGGACCGATCAGCTCTCCGAAGTGGTGACGCAGCTTTTGACGGACAATACGCCGCGCGCTATGGATAAATTAAGCCGCGCTTTTGAAACGGCGGTTTACAAAGCGGCTCTCGGCTTCACGCACGGCAAGAAAATCGAGGCAGCCCAGAAGCTTGGCGTCGGGAGAAATACGCTTACGCGCAAGCTTCAGGAACTGGGACTGCAGTAGGTCAGTGCGACTTTTTGGTGATGATGTCGATGCAGCACATCACAAAGGCCGAGAGCACGAATGTCAGGTGAATGACCACGTACCACAAAAGCTTGTCGTTGGATATCGCCTGAATGTCCATAAAGATGCGCAGCAGGTGAATCGACGAAATGGCAACGATGCTTGCGGCTACTTTGTTCTTCAAGGAGCCGGCATCCATCTTGCCGAGCCAACCGAGCTTTTCGTCCTTGGCGTCGTCAAGATTCATGCGCGAAACGAAGTTCTCGTAGGACGAATACATCACCATGACGATCAGGCCGCCCACCAGACCCATGTCAATGAGGGAGAGCAGCGAGAGGATCAGGTCGGATTCGCTCATGGAGATCACATGCGGCAGCACGTGGAAGATCTCCTGGAAAAATTTGATGGCTAGCGCAATCAGCGCAAGCGACAGCCCTAGAAAAACGGGGGCCAAGAACCACCGGGCGGCATAAAAAGTGCGTTCAAACATGCGTTCCATTTTTTCGGAGTGCGAGAGGTAGATAGATATAAACGGGTCGAAATTCAAGAGCCTTTCCAGGGAAAGGTGCGGCATTTTGACAAAAAAAACTTTGCCGAAAATGAGTTTGCGCGAGAAAATGCAACAAAACGTTTGAGTCCTTCGACCGCCGATTCGGTTTGTCCTGCCGGCAAGGCATAATCCGGGCGCCGGTCGTTGTCGAGACAACGAAACCGGCAGATGCACTCAATCGAATGCCGTTTGGAAGATTTATGCCGCGATCACTGCACCTGAGCGAATTTGAAAAGGAATTCACGGAGCTTGGAGCCAAGCCGACGCATATTCGTCGTCTTTGGCGTGCCTGGCTCGGACTGGCTCCGTGGCAGTCGCAGGGGCATGCGAGTTTTCCCCAAGCGCTTGAAGCGAGAATGCCTGAATTCCAAGAAAGACTGCAGTCTCTGGCTCGATTCGATCTGCAGGAAAGCCGGCAGGCCGAAAGCGGAAAACTGTTGGTCATGCTGCCCGACGGCGCCTGCGTGGAGGCGGTTTTATTGCCCAGACAAGCGCTGTGCATTTCCACGCAGGTGGGGTGTGCTGTAGGCTGCGCTTTCTGCATGACCGGCAGAGGCGGGCTTCAAAGACAGCTTTCAAGTGCAGAAATTGCCGCGCAGTATGTAGTCGCAACCCGCGTCAAATCCGATATCAAGAAGGTCGTACTGATGGGAATGGGCGAACCCTCGCACAATCTGCCGGCCGTCCAAGAAGCGGTGGAATTCATCGGCAATGTGGCCGGGCTTGCGCACAAGCAGATTGTGGTTTCGACCGTGGGAGACGATCGATTATTCGACGCGCTTGCGACGTGGTCGGTCAAGCCGGCCTTGGCTTTGTCGCTGCATACGACCGATTTTGAAAAGCGGAAAAAACTTCTGAAAAATGCCCCGGCGTTTACGCCCGAACATCTGCTGGAGCGCACCCTCTCCTATGCGGAGGCAACCAAATACCCGGCTCAGATCGAGTGGACGCTTTTGGCAGGCATCAACGACACCTTTGAAGAGGTCGAACGTCTTGCCGAGCTTCTCAAGGGGCGTTACGCCATGGTCAATTTCATTGCCGTCAATCCCACCGAAGGAAGCGACTTCAAGCGGCCGGCACGGCCGCACATCGAAGATCTCATCACAGTGCTCCGCCGCACAGGCATCGTGGCGACGCTGCGGGACAGCGCCGCACAGGACATCGAAGGCGGCTGCGGTCAGCTGCGAGCCCGCCATCTGGCGCAAAAAGGCGAAGTGCCGATCGAGTTTGCCAAGCTCTCCGGTTAGAGTAAATGCACGGTGCCGGCAGCGGCCCAATCGACGTCGTCGAACGCTTCGGCAAGCTTGGCGGCGGCCTTAAAGCCCGTGCAGTGGCACGGTCGCCAATGTTTGACGCGGTATCCGGACAGCTCTTGCATCCACAGCGGATAGTCGCCGTCACGTACACCGCACAAATGCGTGCCGCCGATTACCGTGTCAAAGCAATCGATGCCGAACGTACGGCTCGCGTAGCCGAGAATGTTGGGAAGTCCGGCGTGTGCGCAGCCTAACAGAACCGAGGCGCCTTTGTCCGTCTGCACCAATAGGGAGACGTCGTCGTCAAACGTATCGGGAACGATTTCGCCGTGCTCGTTTCGCTCGAACATATGGTGCGAGCACACCCAACGGGGATCGCGCTCGGCTTGCGGAACCGTAAAGGCCGTCACGCCCGGCGCGACCTGTACATACGGATCGATCGGCGTAAAGGAAAGGCCGGAGAGCAGCGCACCGCCTCCCGAAGCGCGGCCTGCGTCGGCGTCGCCCAAGCGTTCGCGGGCAATCGAGGGCGCTGCCCAAACGCGCGCGGCAGGCGACAAGCGCAGTACGTCCATAACGCCCGAGGTATGGTCGAAATGGCCGTGCGAGAGCACCAGGTCCGTGATGCGCTTTGCATTCAACCCCAGGACTGCAAGGTTGTGCTGCAGCGTGTGCTGAATGCCGCCGGTATCCAACAGCACGACGGCTTCGTCGGTCTGAAGCCAGGCCGAGTAGCCCCATTCGGCAAGCAGCTGCTGAGAACTGGTTTGGTTTTCGACGACGACGGTGAGCTGCATGCGACGCTCCTTGCAAATTTATGGTCTGCAGCGAGTTTAGCGGGATAAAGAAAAAATGCTTCCGACGCGACGACGATCGGAAGCATTTTGGCAGTTACTTATTTGAGTTGTCCTCTACGGGGTCGAACGTAATCTGCATGCTGCGCGGCAGCGGAGTGTTCAGCTCTTTGGGCCGCGGGAACGGATTGCACTTGCGGATTGCGATTTCGACAGCACGGTCGTACGAGGTCAGGCCCGAGCTCTTGATTTGCTGCGGCGCACGGGCTTGTTCTCCGTTGGGCAGCAAGCTGACCTGATAGACGGCCGTGTATTGGCCGCGAACGGTTCCCGGCGGCACGGCAAAGAAGATGTGCGGACGGATGCAGGCGATGACGCTTGCGGCATACTGAGCCGAAGCGGTGCCGGTGACGTTTCGCACGCGTGTTCCGGGTGTTCCGGTGGTTTTTCCCACTTGTCCCGACTGCACCTGAGGGGCTCCCGTGATGCGGGCGAGCTCGGCTCGCCGCATTTCGTCGGCAATTCGCTTTTGCTCGGCCTTTTCGCGGCGGATGCGTTCACGTCGCTCGGCTTCCTTGCGCTTCTTTTCTTCCGCAATGCGCTTTTCTTCGGCGATCCGAGCTTCTTCAGCCTTGCGTGCCTCCTCGGCCTTGCGCTGCTCTTCCAGACGGCGGGCTTCTTCTTCCTGACGCTTCTTTTCCTCTTCGAGGCGCTTTTGCTCCTCTAGACGCTTCTGCTCCTCGAGCCGCTTTTTTTCTTCCTCGAGACGCTGCCTTTCTTCGGCCAGACGTTTCTCTTCGGCTAAGCGCTTTTCCTCCGCAAGCCGGATTTCCTCGGCTCGACGGGCTTCTTCGGCGGCGCGTTCCTCTTCAAGGCGCTTTTGCTCGGCAAGACGTTCCTGCTCAAGTCTTTCCTGTTCAAGCCTCTCTTGCTCCAGACGCTCTCTTTCGAGCCGTTCTTGTTCAAGACGCTGCTGTTCCAGGCGTTCTTGTTCTAGACGCTCCTGTTCGATGCGCTCTTGCTCCAGACGCTGCTGCTTGAGCTTTTCCTGCTCGAGTTTTTCCTGAGCCAGACGCTCCTCCTCCAGACGCTTGGCCTGCTCTTCTTGAGGATCGGGCTGAGGCTGGGCGTCCTTGTCTTTAGGCAAAGGAACATCGGGCGTTTCGGGTGCTTTGCCCGCCACGCTTTCGCCCGAAGCGTCTTCAGGCGACCACAGTTCTGCGTAGAAGGATTCGGGTTCGGTCCGCCACTGAAAGACGGTGAACAATCCTAGAAACAGAAGCGCATGCACCCCGATGGCGGCGATGAGCCCCACCGGGATGTCGAAGCCTCGCTGGTTGCCAGGACGAACCGGACGGCGTTCTTCGGTCATTGACGTGCGCCCTCGATCTGAAGTGCCAGACCGACGCGCTCAACTTCGGCGCTCTGCAGCGCCTTCATGACGTCGATCACCTGCTCGTAGCGCACGTCGCGGTCGGCGGCAATCACGACGGGGGTGGCGAGTCCGGCTTGCGCAGCCTTGACGTTGTTGACAAGCTGAGGCATGTCGACCGGGTGAAGTCCCGATTTGGTCTTGATCGACAGACGGCTGTCGGCGTGCACCACGACCTGAATGTTTTCCGCGGGAGCTTTGCCTGCCTTGCGAACGGAAGGCAGGTTTACGACCGAAGGATTCACAAAGGGGGCGGCGACCATCAGAATCACCACCAGAACCAACATCACGTCGATGTAGGGAACGACGTTCATGTCGCTCATCAGGCGGCGCTTTCTGCGTCCGGATTGATTTCGCAAAGCCATTGCGAGTCTCCGTTCGAGTGTTTTAGCGCTGATGCGCGAGGATGTTGAGGAATTCTTCGCTGAAGCTCTCGAAGCGGTTGCTGAGCCGTTCGATGCGGTTGGCAAAGAGGTTGTAGGCGGCAGTGGCCGGAATGGCGGCAAAAAGACCGACGGCGGTTGCGACAAGCGCTTCGGCGATGCCGGGAGCAACGACGGCCAAGGACACGTTTTCAAGGCTCGAGAGCCCCGTAAAGGCGTCCATGATGCCCCATACGGTGCCGAAGAGACCGATAAACGGCGACACCGAGCCGATGGAAGCGAGCATCGGTAGTCCCTTTTCAAGCGCATCCATTTCGCGCTGATACGTGGCGCTCATGCTGCGGCGCACGCCCGACAGAACTTCGTCGGCAGGACGCCCCGGCATTTTCAGAAATTCATTCATGCCGGCAACAAACATTCGCTCCTGCGCTCCGGTGCGCTCCGGTCGTGCGCTTGCGGTCTCATAGAGCTTGGCAAGATCGAGCCCCGACCAGAAGCGCTTGTCGAAATCGTCGGTCTGGCGCAAGCTGCGCGAGAGCACAAGCATCTTGGAGAAAATCGTGGCCCAGCTCGAAAGCGAAGCGAGCAAAAGGATGACCATGACGCATTTGACGACGATGGAAGCATTCAGTACGAGCGTGATGATGGAAAGATCGGCAGAAGTCATGTTCGGCTAAATATGCGTTGGAAGCAGTTCGAATCGGGTTAAATCGAGTTTTCGGGCGCGTAAGGTTCGAGCGCGGCCAGAATGCGCTCGTCCGTCGGCGTGGGCATTCCGGTCTTCATGTCGACGGAGGCGCAGCGAACCTGGGCCGTGCAGATTGTTTCTTCACCGCGCACAATGGTTTGTTCGAAAACGACGGAGGCGCGACGCAGCAGCTTGATGCGAGTCTGTACGGTGAGTGCGTCGTCCAAAACGGCCGGACGCACAAAGCGAATGTCCATGTTGCTCACGACGATCACCGGCGAACCCTCGAGCTGCATCTTGCGCTGCTCGAGACCCAGCGTGCGCAAAAATTCCGTGCGCGCCCGCTCCATGTACCGCAGGTAATTGGCGTGGTAGACAATGCCGCCCGCATCGGTATCTTCCCAGTAGATGCGGACAGGATACGAATAAATTTTTTCAGTCATGCAACAAAAGCGCCCGCGCTCGGCTCGGTGCGGACGCCGAAAATCGTTCACAATAAGGGATCGCAACGGCGCAAGCAAAGTCGTTGGCCGGGTGCTTGCTGCGCCGACAAACCGTTGAGCCGCAAGTATATTGGATTGCGCGCGGGCACGCGAACCGGCATCGAATTTTTTGAAAGTACGCTAAGTGTTTATTTCTATTGGAAAAATTTCTAGTTTGGCTAAGGTCCTGACAGTGTCGGCAGCGTTTGTTGCAGCCGTGCTTGCCGCAGGATGCACCGAACCGGTTAATGCGCCTCGGCCGCTTGCCGACTATGCGTCCAATACGCTTTTTTCCACTTTTTCCGGCCGCAGTCCCAAAACGCTCGATCCGCAGGTGTCCTATTCGAGCGACGAAACGATCTACACCTACGGCATCTATGAGCCGCTTTACGGCTACGAATACCTAAAGCGTCCTTACACGTTGATGCCGCTTGCCGCGGAATCCGTCGTCAAACCCGTGTATCTGAGTGCCGACAAAAAAGAGCTGCCGGCAACGGCCGATACGGCCGAGATTGCTTACTCCGTCTACACAATTCCCATCCGAAAGGGCATCTTGTTTGCTCCGCATCCGGCCTTTGCCAAGGATGAAGACGGGGAACCTCTGTGTCTTACGCTCGAACCCGAACGGGCCCGTGCGCTTTCGAGTCCCTTGGAGCTGCCCGAGCGCGGTACGCGCGAACTGACCGCTCACGACTACGTATACGGCATCAAGCGCATTGCTTCGCCTGCGGTTGTGAGCCCCGCTTTCGGTATTTTGCGCGCTTACATTGTCGGTTTCGACAAACTTGCCTCCGATATTGCCGAGGTCTTGGAAAAAAAGAAAAAAGAGGGGGCACGTTTTGAGCGCTTGGACTTGACGCAGTTTGACTGCGAAGGCGTACGGGCGCTGGACGACCATACGCTGCAGATCACGATCCGAGGCAAGTATCCGCAGTTCGACAACTGGATGGCGATGGCATTTTTTGCTCCCATGCCTTGGGAGGCGGAAGCCTTCTACGCCAATCCGGGGTTTGCGGAAAACAATATTTCGCTCGATACCTGGCCTGTGGGAACGGGGCCCTACATGCTCACCGTTTCCAAGCAAAACCGCGAACATATTCTTGAGCGCAACCCCAATTACCGGGGACTTGTTTATCCCTGCGAAGGAAGCGAGGCCGACCGACGCAGCGGTTTTCTTGTCGACTGCGGCAAGAAGACGCCGTTTATCGATCGCATCGTCATGACGATGGAAAAAGAGGCGGTTCCGACGCAGTCCAAATTCCTGCAGGGCTACTATGACAGCCCGCAAATTACCCGGCTTGACGTGGGACAGGGCTTCATCGTGGCCATGGGCGACGATCCCGTCAAGGAAAAGCTATACAAAGAAAAGCGCCTGCAGTTTCCGACGGCTGTGGAAGCCAATCTTTGGTACATCGGTTTCAATTGGCTCGATCCCGTTGTAGGAGCGGGTAAAACGCCCGAAGAGGCACGCCGCAATCGACTGTTGCGACAGGCGATTTCAATAGCTCTGGATTGGGAGGAACAGATCGCGATTTTTGAAAAGGGACAGGGGCAGACTGCTCACGGACCTTTGCCTCCGGGGCTTTTCGGGTGGCGCGACGACGGTCCCTCGGCTTTTAACCCTGTGGTTTTTAAGCGCGACGAAGACGGCCGCGTAAAGCGGCGCTCCATTGAAGAAGCAAAAAAACTCATGGTTGAAGCCGGTTACCCCGACGGACGCGATGCCGAAACCGGAAGACCTTTGGTGCTCAATTTCGATTGGCAGGGAACAAGCGCGGGATCCAAGTCGTTTTTGGACTGGACGGCTCGACAGTTTGCCAAGATCGGCATTCAGCTTGAAATCCGCGCAACCGATTACAACCGCTTCCAGGACAAGATGGCCAAGGGCTCGGCTCAGATTTATTACTGGGGGTGGCTGGCGGATTATCCGGACGCCGAGAATTTCTTTACGCTTTTGTACGGCCCCAACAGCAAGGCTGTCAACGGTGCGGGCGAAAACGCGAGCAACTACCGAAATGAGCGTTTCGACAGGCTTTTCGAATCGCTGAGAAATCTAGAAAACGGCCCCGAGAAGGCAAGAGTGATCGATGAAATGATCCGCATTGTTCAAAAGGATGCCCCCTGGAGCTTCGGTTACTTTCCGACCTCGGCAGCGGCTTTGCATCATTGGGTGAAAAACGCCAAGCCCACGCAGATGATTCGAAACAATATTCAGTACATGAGAATCGATGCCGACGAACGCATTGAGCAAATCCGCGCTTGGAATGCTCCCATCGTCTGGCCGCTGGTTTTAATAGCGGCTGCAGCGGCTGCGCTCGTCTGGCTTGTACGAAGTCATATGCGCAAAAGCCGCATGAAGACGGCCGTTGAGGGAGGCGGGCAATGATCGGCTACATTGTGCGGCGCATCGCTTACGGATTTCTGATTCTGCTCGGCGTCAACGCCATTACGTTCGCTCTCTTTTTTGCGGTCAATACGCCCGACGATATGGCGCGGCTGGCGATCGGCGGACGCTACGTGACGGCCGAAGCAATCGAAAACTGGAAGGCCGCGCACGGCTATGACCTGCCGCTTGTCTTTAACGAGCAGGCGCAGGGCATCGAGAAAATCACCAAGACCGTGTTCTATGAGCGTTCCGTTCCGCTTTTGAAGGGAGATTTGGGGCTTTCGGATGCAGGACGAAGCATCAACCGGGAAATATCGGAACGTGTGGGTCCTTCACTGGCGCTTGCGCTTCCGACTTTTATTCTGGGCGTTTTTGTGATGCTCGTCTTTTCGCTCATGGTGGTGCTCGTGCGGCGCACGAAGCTCGAATGGGCGGCGGTGGCTTTTGCCGTGACGGTGATGAGTGTTTCAAGCCTTTTCTACATCATTCTCGGGCAGTGGCTTTTTGCCAAGACGCTGCGGCTTGTGCCGGTCTCGGGCTATATGGACGGCTGGCGCATGGCGGTCTTTCTGATTCTGCCTGTGGCAATCGGCATCTTTTCTCGCTTGGGCAGCGACACGCTTTTGTATCGCGCGATGTTCCTCGAGGAAATCGGCAAGGACTATGTGCGCACGGCTCGAGCCAAGGGTGCCTCGGAAGCGCGCGTGATGTTCGTGCACGTGCTGCGAAACGCGCTGCTGCCGATTCTCACAAGCACCGTGGCCGTCTTTCCGATGCTTTTTATGGGAAGCCTCATCATGGAGAGCTTCTTCGGAATCCCTGGACTCGGCTCCTACACGATCGACGCCATCAACGCGCAGGACTTCTCGATCGTACGCGCCATGGTGTTTCTCGGGACTGCCGCTTATGTTTTGGGGCTGATTCTGACCGATGTTGCCTATACGATTGCCGATCCGCGCATTCGTTTGAAATAAGGAATGGCTGAGATGGGCGTGAAGTTTGTGTTTCTTTGGACGGATGCGGTGCTCTGGCTTTTGGTGCTGGGGTTGGCGTTGTACGTTCGCTACGTATTCAAAACCGAGGAACTGGCCCGCAAGTGGCGAGCCGTGCTCAACAATAAAACGGCGGTCGCCGCGGCGGCCGTGCTTTCGGTGTTTTTCAGTCTTGCCCTTGCCGACAGCGTGCACTACCGCCGAGCGCTGCCTGCGGCGGGCGAGTCGGCTGCGGCGGCGTGGGACACCAAAACGGTATCGCTTCTCGACGCTCTTGTCGGCGAAAAGATTGCCGGTCGCGAACGCAGCTATTCGGCGCCATTTGCGCTGCGCGATTTCGATAAAACGACGGTTGTTACCGACGAAGGCCCCAGACGCATCCATGCAAAACTCAAAGGCGCCGGTACGGGTGTCAATGAGGATAAGCCGATGCTGTCGCTTTTCCGCAAAGTCGAAATGGGCGTGATGACGGGAGCAGTGGGTGTGCTGGCCGGATGGCTTGCGATTGCCGCGGTGGCTGCAGCGATCGGACGCAGAGGCTTTCGGACGGCCCTCGTTTCCGTTACCTCCCGCGACAATCCCTGGCGTCCGGCGGTGTTGGTGTGGCTCTTTACGCTATTTGCGGGCTGCGTTCTGGCGTTTGTTTGGCCCGTATGGCATCCGTTCGGCACCGATGCCACCGGCAACGATGTGCTCTACAGCGCCATAAAGAGCATTCGCACGGCTTTTGCAATCGGACTGCTGGCCACGTTTTCGACGCTGCCTTTTGCCGTGACGCTCGGCATTGCCGCAGGTTACTTCAAGGGCAAGGTCGATGACGCGATTCAGTATGTCTACACGACGATTTCCTCCATTCCTTCGGTGCTTTTGATCGCTGCGTCGGTTCTGATGATTCAGGTGTTCATCGATAAGCATCCGGAGATGTACGCGACGGGGCTCGAGCGAGCCGACGTGCGGCTCTTTT
>OOAH01001021.1_pt1 | contig 28119 bp, 23 predicted proteins | sample 1671801 | NCBI WGS metagenome assembly OOAH01 (sample SAMN06348194, study PRJEB24527) | human gut metagenome | biome: human gut; feature: ankylosing spondylitis patient; material: feces | host: Homo sapiens | place: China | collected 2015-10 | reverse complement strand
CGGTACGCACGGTGGTGTGAGAGGACGGCGGTTAGGCACCGCCTCCTACTCGATTGTCTGCAAGAAAAGAAAGTATTGTAAGTGGAATTGCATGTTCTCTATTTTCATATCTGGAATAAGTGCGCTGGTTTACATTCAGAAGCTTTGCAATATATTCCTGTGTATAATCGGAATCTTCTCTCAAATCTCGGATTCTTTGAATATTCATTTAAATGTCTCGTTTGCTTTTGTTCATAAAGAAACTAACATATGAAAATCGGTGTTATTTTTGTTTAGCAACGACTTATCGGCTTGATACTTGTCAAACTAAATGGTAAAATTAAACCACACTAGGACAGGTCTACCTTGCTGTATGTAACCCAATCCTAAGACTAAAGCTTCGGAGGAGTGTGTAAAATATGCAGGAATTAAAAAAGCTTCCAGTCGGTTTTGAGAACTTTCAGGAAATTCGGAAGTTAGACTTTTATTATGTGGATAAAACAAAATTGGTAGAGCAGCTTCTTGAAAATTGGAGTAAAGTGAATTTATTTACCAGACCACGCCGATTTGGAAAAACCTTAAATATGAGTATGCTTAAGAGCTTTTTCGAGATTGGAACAGACACAGCATTATTTGATGGCCTTTATATTTCGCAGAATGAAGAACTTTGTAAGGAATATATGGGAAAGTATCCTGTTATATTTCTGTCTCTCAAAGGTGTAGATGGACTAACATTTGAAGAAGCACGGTCTGCCCTGTGTGAGTTGATTGCTGGCGAGGTGAGACGATTTAAGTTCTTGCTGAACAGTAGCAGACTGGACAATGACGAAAAGAATATATATCGTGATTTGATTTCACTTCAAGGGGAACAGGAAACTACTCTTGCAACGAAACTGAAATTCTCACTTAAGAAAATTTCAGAACTTTTATATCAACACTATGGTCAGAAAACGATTGTTTTGATCGACGAGTATGATGTTCCACTTGATAAGGCCTTTCAGCATGGCTATTATAGAGAAATGGTGGCACTTATTCGTGGATTGTTCGGTGAAGCACTTAAAACAAATGATTTTTTACAGTTTGCTGTATTAACAGGATGCCTTCGGGTTTCCAAAGAGAGCATCTTTACTGGCTTGAATAATTTTAAGGTTTATTCGGCAGATGATGTTCGATATGATGAAGAATTCGGCTTTACGAATGAAGAAGTAAAAAAACTGCTGGAAGACTACAATCTGCAGAAACATTTCACAGAAGTGAAGGAATGGTATGATGGCTATCGTTTTGGTAATGCAGATATTTATTGCCCATGGGATGTAATCAATTATGTTGACGATTTGGTAAGTGAGGCTAAATCGCAGCCAAAGGCATATTGGATTAACAGTAGTGGAAATGATCTTGTAAAACGATTTATCGACATGGCAGATAAAACTACAAAGGATGAAATCGAACAATTGATTGTGGGAGAGGCAGTCGAAAAGAGAATCCGTTTGGATCTGACCTACGATGAGATTGATAACAGCATTAATAATTTGTGGAGTGTTCTTTTTACAACCGGATATCTCACAAAAAATGGTGATGTAGAAAATGGGATGTATAGATTGATCATTCCAAACAAGGAAGTCAGGGAAGTCTTTCTTTTACAAATCCGTGACTGGTTTGACCAGGTAGTTGCGAATGACCACGCATCTACGGAAAAAATCAACAGGGGTTTTCTTGAAGGAAAGACAGATGACATCCAGCGGGAACTTACAATGTTTCTTGGCGAAACAATCAGCGTTTTAGATACGAAAGCAAGAAACGAAGAAAAAGAGATTTTTTATCATGGTATTCTGATCGGTATTTTAAAAAATTATTCGGGCTGGGCGGTTAAATCGAATAGAGAATCTGGTGATGGATATGCAGATATTTTGCTTAAGCCTAAGAATCCAGATGTTGGAATCGTGATAGAACTGAAATACGCACATTCCATGAATGAACTTGACAAGGCGTGTGAACGAGCTATGGAGCAGATTAAGAATCACAGATATGACGCAGAACTCCGTGAGGATGGACGAAACGATCTTCTTGCATACGGAATTGCATTCTGTAAAAAACGTTGCAAAGTCGTAGTTGAAAAACTATAAAATACAAAAATCAGCACTGTTTCCATCGAGGAAGCTGTGCTGATTTGTTGATTTTTCAGGGTAAAGGAAAAAATGATTATAGACAGATCAAAACAACAGAAAAATCTTCTGGAAATGTTACAGGAAAAAAATGAATACATCAGTGCTCCATGCAATGGCAATGGAATCTGCGGAAAATGTATTGTGCGGTACAAAAGCGGAGCAACAGAACCGACGAAGCAGGATAGAGAGTTTTTATCGGAAAAGCAGTTGGAGCAAGGCTATCGTCTGGCATGCCAGTCATATCCAACGGAAGAATACAAAGTTGAAATTCCGGAAATGGAAGAAACGATAGAAGTCCTTTCGCAGTGGGAGAATCAGAGAACAGAAGAAATTCTGAAAAATACAGCAGAAGGAACGGCAGAGAAAACAGAAAATGCAATTTATGGAATCTGCATCGACATCGGAACAACGACTCTGGCGGCACTGCTTGTGAATCTGGAAACAGAAGCAGACTGCCAGACTGCCGTATCCGTTAATCACCAGAGAGCTTATGGCTCGGATGTGCTTTCGAGAATTTCTGCATCGAATAGTGGAAAAAAGTGGGAGATACAGAGGTGTATCCGGCAGGATCTTCAGAAACTGATCCGGGAGCTCCTTCAAAAAGAAAAGATAACGGAACAGCAGATACAAAGGATCGTGATCGCTGGAAACACAACGATGTGTCATCTGCTTCGCGGATTTTCATGTGAGACGCTGGGTGTGGCACCTTTTCTGCCAGTTGACCTTTCATGGATGGAAGGCAGTGCTGCGGATTTTCTTGGAATGAAAGAATTGGATACAAAAGTTGTGATTTTGCCTGGAATCTCAGCATTTGTAGGGGCTGATATCATGGCTGGCATTGCAAAAATGAATATGCACAGATCCGAAGGATATCATTTGCTGCTGGATATTGGAACGAATGGGGAGATGGTGCTTGGAAATTGCCGTCACATGTATGTGACGTCCACGTCTGCAGGACCGGCGTTTGAAGGCGGAAATATTTCCTGTGGCATGGCGAGCATTCCGGGAGTGATCTCACATGTTTTCATGGAGAAGACAGGGAAAGCCGGATTTCAGGTGATCGGTGAAACAGATGGAGAAAATAAGAAACAGCAGGCGATCGGAATCTGCGGAACAGGTATGATCGATCTGGTGTATGAACTCCGGGAGCATCAGATGATCGATGAACATGGAACATATTCGGATCTTTATTTTGACACCGGATATGAGCTGGCAGAAAAAGTAAAATTCACACAGAATGACATCCGGGAACTTCAGATGGCAAAAGCGGCGATCCGTGCAGGAGTGGATATTTTAGTGAAAAAAGCGGGTATTGCGTTTGACGAAGTGGACGACTGTTATCTTGCAGGTGGATTTGGAACTAAGATAGATATCACAAAGGCGGCAGGGATTGGACTGATCCCGAAAGAACTGGAGATGAAAACAATCCCGGCCGGAAATACAGTTCTTGCAGGGACAAGAGAGGTTTTACTTGGCAGAATTTCAAAAGAAGAACTTGAAAAAATCCAGACCATGGCAGATGTCATCAATCTGGCAGAAGAAAATGATTTTGAGGAGCTGTATCTCTCTTACATGGATTTTTAAGTAAACGACAGATAAAAATTCTTGTATTGAAAAGAAAAAATAAGTCTGTTATCATATGAGTATATGGTTTGTACGGAAGAAAAAAGAATTTGACAGGTGGCTGAAACCACTACAAATGGAGAAGGACTGGCACAAGGGCATATGACAAGAAAACATACAATATTAATTGTGGACGATGCAAGACATAACAGGACTGCATTGCGGGACATTTTAAATGACAATTATATCGTGCTTGAAGCAGAAAATGGACAGACTGCATTAACAGTTTTAGAGGAGAAGTATCAGGCGGTAACTGTGATCATTCTTGACCTGATCATGCCGGACATGAGCGGACTGGAACTCTTAGAAATTTTTCACAAAGATGTAAGATATCAGAATATACCTGTGATCGCAATGTTGAGAGGCATCAATGATGAGATCGAGTGCAAGTGTCTGGAATACGGAGTATGGGATTTTATGGGGAAACCTTATGATCCGACGATCGTGCGTTTTCGTGTAAAGAATGTGATCGAGCGCAGTCAGATGAGAGTGGATGATGAATTAAAGTACCGTGCAGAGTATGATGTGCTCACCGGCATTTTGAACAAATCAAAGTTCTTTTATAATACGAGAAATATGCTGAATATTTTCGGTACGGAAGATTTTGCATTCATCAGGATCGATATTGAAAAATTCCAGCTGATCAATTCCTTTTTTGGAATGGATGAGGGTGATCATTTATTAAAGTATATGGCAGATTATCTGCAGAATGTGGAAAAAGAATATCGTTATATTACTTATGGAAGAATTGAGGCAGATATTTTTGCGGTATGCTTTTCTTATGATAATGAGAAAGAGATCACAGACTTTGTGAAGAAATTCACGAATCAGATGGAAAAATATCCTCTGGATTTTGATATCACGCCTTTCTTTGGGATATATCTTGTGAAAAACCGTGATCTTTCCATCAACGAAATGTATGACAAAGCCAATCTTGCATCCAAAAACTGTAAGGGAAATTATATCCAGAACTATTTCTTTTACACAAAAGAGATGAGCGAGGAGATCATCAAGGAGCAGCACATCATCAACAATATGAAGAATGCGCTGAAGAACGAAGAGTTTGTGCTGTATTTGCAGCCCAAATATGAACTTCAGCGAAATTCCATTGCAGGAGCAGAGGTTTTGGTGCGATGGATCACAGCAGATGGCAGGATGATATCGCCGGGAGAATTTATCCCGGTATTTGAGAGGAACGGTTTTATCCTGAAGCTGGATCAGTATGTCTGGGAAAAGACATGCCAGCTGCTTGCGGGATGGAGAGATGAGGGAAGAAAAATATTTCCGGTTTCCGTCAATATTTCGCGTGTAAGTCTTTATAATCCAAAAATTGTGGATGTGATCTGTGGACTGACAGAAAAATACAATATTCCACCGGAATGGCTGCAGTTAGAACTGACAGAGAGTGCATATACAGGAAACCCAAAAGCAATCAAAGAGATGATGGAACAGCTTCAGAAAAAAGGTTTTTCTATTTTGATGGACGATTTTGGAAGTGGTTATTCCTCGCTGAATGTACTAAAAGATATTGCGGTTGACGTCCTGAAAATTGATATGAAGTTTTTGGATGGCTCCGGAGATGATGGCAGGAGTGAAAACATTCTGGCATCGGTAGTCCGCATGGCAAAGTGGCTGAACATGCCGGTCGTAGCTGAGGGTGCGGAGCGCAAAGAGCAGGTATCGTTTCTGCACAGCATCGGATGCGAATATGTGCAGGGATTTTATTTTGCAAGACCAATGCCGGTAAAAGAATATGAAAAGCTGTTGTATGAACAGCCATACTTTGAAGATGATGAGACAAGAAGAACATCCAACGATACAAATGCCATCTGGACGGCGAATATGCAGATGGAAATGATTTTCTCCAACATGATGCAGGCAGCCGCAATTTATGAGTACAGCGACGGAAATATTGAAGTGGTGCGTGTAAATGACGCTTATTTTGACATGTTTGGTTATCATGACACAGACCGTGTGCATAAGGAGATTGAGGGATCCATTGATCACTTTGACAGAGAAAGGTTTATGGATACTTTTGCACAGGTTGTGGAGAATCAAAGTACTGCGGAATGTGAAGTGAAACGTTTTCTCGAGTCTGGCAGGGAGATCTGGATCAAGCTCCGTCTGAAGTATATTGACAGGGTAGGGGAACGCCATATTATTTTTGGCTGTATTGACGATATCACGGTTCAGCGGGAGATGGACAATGAACTTGCAAAGTACCGTCTTGCACTGATGGAAGAAGAGGTAAACGAGAAAACCATGCTTGTCGTGGATGATATGGAGATTAACCGGGCATCGCTGGAGAGTATTTTTGAAACAGATTACCGTATCCTGCAGGCAGGAGATGGGGAAGAGGCACTTCGTATTTTAGAGGAACAGAATTATAAAGTGGATATGATCCTGTTAGATCTGATGATGCCTGGCATGAATGGACAGACTTTTATGCAGGAAAGGAAGAATGATCCAAGGATCTTAAATATTCCGGTGGTGATCATCACGGCGGATGATACAACAGAACAACAGGTGTTGACGATGGAATTAGGAGCAAGCGATTATATTGTAAAACCGTTTATTCCGGAGATCGTGACCAGACGTGTGCAGAATGTCTGGGATTCCACAAGGCGAAAAAAAGAAGTTCTGCAGGAGCATCAGAAGTAGTGGATAATCAAAAAAAACTGCGCGTGTTTTATTCAGATATCAGTGCCTTGCGCGACAGATCAGATCAACCACAGCTGTGGGAGTTTTTGTGCTGCGCCAGACAACAGAAAATAAAACAATGTAAAAATGAAGATGACAGGCTTCGTGCCTTTGGGGCAGGTCTGTTATTGGAATACGGTCTGCGGCAGTATGGTTACACGCAGACAATACCTGTGGGATCGCCTGCTGCAGCAGAGTGGGAGCAGACCGGACAGACACGGTCTTTGCAACAGGTAAGATTCGTTTATGGTAAAAATGGGAAGCCGTATCTTGGGACAGGGCAGGGAGAACGGCTTCCGCTTACGTTTAACCTCAGCCATTCGGGCATGTATGTGGCAGCAGCTTTTGGCACAGAGGATATAGGTGTGGATGTGGAGCTGATACGCACCGGAAAACAGAAGATCGCACAGCGTTTTTTTGCAGAAGATGAGAGAAAATATCTGGAGAAATATTGGACGGATGAGGCTTTTACCGGAATATGGACGAGGAAGGAAGCCTACATCAAGGCGGTTGGAACAGGGATCGCAATGTCTTTGGATTCTTTTTCCACGATGGAAGAACAGGTGGGAGAATATTATCTGAAAACATGGAATGTCGAACGGGATGTCTGGCTGTCTGTCTGCCGGAAAGGGAGTGCGATCGGACGCTGTCTGCCGGAGAAAATCGCATTAGAACAGGTGTTTTTATAAGAGACAGATCTGCAGATCATAATGAGAATGGTACAGGATCAGTACCGATAGAGATGGAAAATGGAGGTTGGGATTCATGTATGACGAGTTGACCGAACAGGACATAAAAAAAATGGAAGAAGAGATTGAGTATCGGAAGCTGGTTGTGAGAAAAAATGCGCTGGAAGCAGTCAAAGAGGCACGTGCACATGGCGACCTCAGTGAAAATTTTGAATACCATGCAGCAAAAAAAGACAAAAATCAGAATGAGAGCCGTATCCGTTATCTGGAGAAAATGATCAGGACAGCAAAGATTATTTCTACGGATTCTGCGGATGATGAAGTCGGAATGAACAATACCGTTACGGTCTATTTTGAGGATGATGACGAGGAAGAAACCTATAAAATTGTCACAACCATCCGCGGCAATTCCCTGAAAAATCTGATCAGTAACGAATCGCCGCTCGGAAAAGCATTGTTGGGACACAAAATAGGTGACCGCTGTGAAGTAAAAGTAAACGATAACTATTCCTATTTTGTGGAGATACGAAAAATCGAGAATACGGTGGATGATGGAACGGATAAACTGAGAAGTTTTTAATATATAAGAAAGAAGATTGAGGAACAAAAAGATGAGATTAACAGAATTATTAAACAAAGATGAAGTGACGATTTCCTGCGAGCTTTTTCCACCAAAACAGGGTGCGCAGTTGGAAAATTATAAAAATATCGTAAAAGATATGGCGGCATTAAAGCCGGCATATATGAGTGTCACTTACGGCGCAACAGGTGGAACATCTGATTATACGGTAAAGCTTGCAGAGGAAGTACGTAACAATAACATTCCGGCGTTGGCACATCTGACCTGTGCCTCTTCCACCAGAGAAAAGGTGGCATCTGTCATTGAGGAGTTAAAGGCAGCAAATATCGAGAATATCCTTGCACTCCGTGGCGATATTCCTGCAAATGCAGATTTTCCGCTGCCGGATCAGTACAAGCACGCAAGTGAACTGATCGCAGATATTAAAGCACAGGGTGATTTCTGTATCGGTGGTGCATGCTACCCGGAAGGACACCCGGAAGCAGCAACGATTTTTGAAGATCTTGACCATTTGAAAGAGAAGGTGGACGCAGGATGCGAGTTCCTCACCACACAGATGTTTTTTGACAATAACATTTTATACAATTTTATGTTCAAGGCATTAAAAAAAGGAATAGATGTTCCGATTGTAGCAGGTATTATGCCTGTCACCAATGCAAGCCAGATCAAGCGTATCACATCTTTGTCCGGCAATATGGTTCCACCGAGATTTCTTGCGATCGTAGACAGGTTTGGAGACAACCCGGCAGCAATGCGTCAGGCAGGAATTGCATATGCAACAGAGCAGATCATTGATCTGATCGCCAACGGCGTCAATCATGTACATATTTACACGATGAATAAACCGGATGTTGCAGGAGAGATTTTAGAGAATCTTTCCAATATCTATGTGAGATAGTGGATGTAAAATGATTGCTTAAAGTGTGAAGAAAAATTAATATTTTTGAAATGACAGGATACCTCCTGAGCAGATACGGGTGACAACCCCGAATCTGCCGGGAGGTATTTTTGCGTAATTGAAGAAACAAAGTGCATTTTTCGTGCGGTCTGCTGCATAAAATATTCGTGTGACCATTGTGTGACCGGGGATACCTATAATAACACAAGGATTTATAAAAAATTCAATGGATGAGCGGAGGAGATGGAGAGTGAAGAAAAAATACATGCTTATGGGAATCGCTGCAGTATTGATCCTGGCAACGATGGTTGGCGGAACGCTTGCAGCTCTGAATACAAAAAGTGAAAAGGCAGTGGCAAATATTTCCATTAAGAGTGTGGGAGTCACGGTGATCGGGGATCAACCTGTGGCACTGGCAGACGGCGGGGAAAAAGAACCGGTTATGATCGTGCCGGGGGAAACGATTATCATGCCGAAGGCAGTACAAAACGATATCCCGGATGGTTATGATGTGTATGTAAAAGTAGTCATTTATCACGCATGGGATACAAAAAGCGGCGGACTTGTGAGTGCAGGGGAGGCGGATGATATCTATGTACATAATCAGGACTGGATCATCGGGTATGAGGATGATGAGCAGATGGTGATGTACTACACAAAGCCGCTGGCTCCAGAACAGACGACAACAAACTTTATGGACGGAATTCATTTTAAGGAATCTATGGGAAATGGATTTGCAGATGCAGTCTATACGTTAGAATACGAAGTTACGGCAGTTCAGGCGAATAACGCAAAAGATGCGATCGCAGCAGAGCTTGGCGTGTTCCCGGAGTTTGATGAAAATGGAACGATTTTGTCTGTTTCAGAAACAAGATAACGGTTGAAGGAGATTGGAGCATATGAAAATAAAAAACATAGCAGCCGTTCTGTTGCTTATTTGGACTTGTGGATTTTCATCGGTGGTCAGTGCGGCGGAAATTCAGACTGTGCAGCTGACAGAGGAAAATCAGCTTGTGTATACAAAAGATAAGACAGAGCTTGCCGGTGCTTTTGATGGCATGGCACCCGGAGACAGCAGGACCGTTGTCATTAAAATTGAGAATCAAAACAGTCATAAGGCATCTTTTTTTATTTCGCAGAAGACAACGGATGCTTTGGAAGAAGCAGGAAAAGCGTCTGGCGGAGCATATGAGTTTCAGGTGGAGATCGGCAATGATACCGGAAGGATATCTTTGCTGGATGCAGATGCCGGTGGATATGCGGAAAATGTGGCAAGTGCCGAAGGTTTAGCTGAAATTACAGAACTGAATGAGTATCGTTATATGACAGCGCTGAATCCGGGGGAATCGGCGGATGTCTATGTGACGTTGACCTTAGACGGCGAGGGCATGGACAGTGCAAATGGGATTGATTATTCGCGTGCAGCAGGTGCGATGGAATTTGAATTCCGGGCGTACTATGCAGACGACAGAAAGCCGGTTGTGATCACAAATTATGTGACGGAGCACGGAGAAGACAATGTGGTGACAAAGGTTGTAAAGAAAGTGATTCCAAAGACTGTCACAGAACAGCTTGTTCCACTGGCAAATGGTGTCAGGACAGGAGATCCTCTGACAGTGACGGTATCTGCAGGAGTTCTGGTGGCAGGTATAGTGATTGTTAGTATAGCAGTAAAAAAAAGAAAGGTGGAGCGCAAGTCATGAAAAAAGTAAAAAAAATAATTACAGGCTTTCTTATGGTTTTTATCTTCATGGCGATGGTGCTTCCAATGACAACGGTGAAAGCTTCGGAGGAGAAAGAAGCGGTGAAAAAAAGAATGTATACAGTGACATTCCGTGCGGGAAATGTTGCAAGTTTTGATATAGATAAGATCACTGTTTCCGATGGAATGGAAGTGACAAAAAATTATATTAAAGTAAAAGTTGCAAAGGGAGATACACTTGCTTTTACAGTGCCTGGCTGGGAAAGTGATGCAGGGCTGACATCATGGTTTTCTAACTGCCTGCACTATGAAAAAGAGGCAGCATATGGGTTGAAAGCGTTTTCCGGCGTTGTGGGAACTGCGGTGGAACGGAATACAGAGTACGTTTTGGATTATAAGCGTTTGATCGATCCGGTTTCCTATACGGTGAGTTTCATAGACAGTCAGACGAAGGAGCAGATAGCGGCTCCGCAGATCACCTATGGAAATGCAGAGGAAACGATCACGGTCATTCCGGTGACTGTTCCGGATTATACACCGGTAGAGAGCAGTAAAATTATAAAACTGGAAAAAGGGAAAGAGAACACGGCAACGTTTGAATACCGCTACACCGGGGCTGTGGAGACAATCACCAGCACGGTGACAAATGTGGTTCCGGGCACAACACGGACAGAGACAGTTGTGAACGAGGTTGAGGAGACGGTCATCGTTCCCGGAACCTCCCAGCCGACAGGATTTACTGCAAATGTAGTAAATAATGCGTCCAATACAGCAGACAACCGCGTAAATGGTGGCGGTAATGCAGCAAATACAGCGGCAACGAATACAGCAAATAACGTGGCAGATAATAGTGCGAATAACGCAGACCAGAACGTAGACAATGGCAATGTTGAAATTCCAGAGGAGCAGACACCGTTGGTAGATGGAGATGAGAACGATGGAGTTGTCGACATCGAAGAGAGCGAGACACCATTGTCAAACACAGCAGAGGATGAGAGCACTGTTTCCGGCGATGTGGACGGGAAAGATGCAGACCTTGCAGCGCAGGAGATCGATGCAGCATCTGTACCTGTGGCTGTGCCGGTGATCGGCGGTATCGTAGCAGTTTTTATTGCGGGACTGATTGCTTTCCTTGTATATAAAAATAGAAAAAGGTCGAAGTAAGCAGGATTTTTAGGTACAGTATTCGACTTTTATGGCAATGCATGCATGTTAGACTTACAGGAAAAATCTGGCAGTCAGAGCTGGAAAAGAGGAGGAGAACTGCATGCTGACGATTCGGACTCTGGGAAAATTTCAGATCAGGGATGAAGAACATATTGTGAATGAGGAAGAGATACGGTCTCCCAAAATGATAAATCTGCTGGCTTATCTGATCCTTCACAGAAATCAGACGCTGACTTTTTATGACATGGCAGATGCACTGTGGCAGGAGGAAGAAACGGGAAATCCGGCAGGTGCATTGAAAAATCTGATGTATCGTCTGAGAGTCTTTCTGAAGAAAAACTTTGGAGATGAGGATTTTATCCTGACCGATCATGGTTCCTACCGCTGGAATCCCAGACAGGAGGTGGCGGTGGATGCAGAACAGTTCGAACAAATGTTTGAATCTGCAAAGCAGAAAACTATTTCAGAGGGGGAGGCAATCCGGAAATTAAAAGCGGCGCTTGCACTCTATCAGGGTGATTTCATGACAAAAGTTGCAGATATGCACTGGGTGATGACGCTGAATACTTATTATCACTCTTTGTATTTAAACTGCGTCCGGTATCTGTGTGAATACTATGGCAGCACAGAAAAATTTGAAGAGTTAGAACAGCTTTGCAGTCAGGCACTCCAATGGGAAAGTCTTGATGAAGAGTTATATTGTTATCTGATCAGAGCATTGGCAGGAAAAAATAAAATTGGTTCTGCTCTGGAAGTTTATGAGAATGCCTGCCGGACGTTGCAGCAACAGCTTGGGATCTGTGGACTGTCAAAATTAAAGGGCGTTTATGACAAATTACTGAGACAGAATAAAAGAGGAAATGCGCTGGGGATCGCACAGGTACATGAGGATATTGCAGAACAGGATCCGGTGGGGGCATTTTTGTGCGGGTATCCGGTTTTTCGTGAAATTTACAGGCTGCAGGTAAGAAAGACAGCCCGTTTTGATGAAAATGAATATATCCTCCTTCTGACTTTAAAGGCGGGGGAGCATACCGGAAGCAGGGTCAGTGATGTAGATCTGTTCCGCATCCGCAATGCGATGCCGCATCTGGCGGAGACATTGAAAAAATCGCTCCGTCCAGGGGATGCAGTGGCGCAGTTCAGCGATTCACAGTATGTGATTTTGCTTTCTGCATGCACTTATGAGGGTGGAATGCTGGCCGCAAACCGGATCATTTCAAAATTTTATCAGGATCATAAAGTTTACCGGAATCTGAAAATCAAGATCCATATAGAGAAAGTGAAAACAGCGGAAAATATTTTAAATAAATACAGTGGATGAGATCTTTGGAAGAGAAAACAGTAGATCAAAGGGCAAAAGTAAGGAGGATTCTATGAAATTTGCAGCGAGTGTAAAAAAAGTGATAGCATTCCTGTTATGTTTGGCGTTGCTGACATCCGATGTGACTGTCACCAATGCGACAAGCGTAGACACCACAGATGTTTTTGCGGAAATTTCCACAGAGATGTTGAATGAGACGAAAAATGCAGGGCAGGAAAGTACCGGGCAGGAAGGAAAAGTGTCAGATCCAGACGGAACAGGAAATACAGAAAAAGTCAGGAACACAGAGAACAGCGAGAGTACGAAAGTGACCAACAACATCGGGAATGCAATAGGCACGGAAGCAGTCGAAGGCACCGAAGCAATCGAGAATACAGAAGTGACCGATGACACGGAGAGCACTGAGACGACAGAGGCAGTCGAGGAAACAGAGGAGACAGAACAACCGGAATTAAAAACGGTATTCGACTATTCCAATGACGCAGTCCGCGTGGTTGTGACACTTTCGAATGAGACCGATCTTCCGGCAGGCGCAGAGCTTGTCGTGGCACCGGTAGCCGTCACGGCAGAAATGGAAGCGTCCATTGATAAAGCGATGTCGGGCGGGGCGAAAGAAAAAGAGGAGGTTGTGGCGTATGACATCTCCTTTGTAAAAGATGGAAAAGAAGTGGAGCCCGGGGCAACCGTGCAGGTGCAGTTATCGCTTGCGCAGGTGAAAGAGGGCGATTCGGCGAGCGTGTATCATTTTGATGAGACAAAAAATGAGATGTTGGATATGAATGCGAACACTTCTGCCGACGGCGAGGTGACATTTGGCACGGATCATTTTTCGAAATATGTCATCGTCAATCATGGAGATAACAACGTGACCGTGACCATCGAACATTATGACAACAGCAAATATCAGGCGCAGGATGAGCAGAGTGCAAAAATTTACAGCGATGACGTCCGCACGATGGCACCGGGAGCAAAGATCAACGACTACAATAAGGCGTTAAACTGGGATGTGGATCATGTGCAGGTAAACGGAAAAACATTTTCCAAAAGCGAGCTGGAAAACATTGAAATCCACGAGGACAGTGTTGTAAAAGTTTTCTATCAGGCAAAAAAAACGGACTATATCGGTGAGGCATCGTTTTATGACTACGAGGTGATCCCTTATGACAAAGCCGGACAGCAGAGGGCGGATCTGAGTATCAATGCGGATTCCAACTATCCGTCTGAACAAAAAGACAACCGTTTCACGGTCGGGACGGTATCCCAGAATTTAAGTGAAAATCAATATGACACCGTCACGAAAAAAACAGGTCAAAACGGAACCACAGACGACCAGCATATCAACGTGTATACCGGAGGAACTGGAGAAAATGCGAAAAAAACAGGAATTGTTACCGGGTTAAGTGATGATTACAAAGAAGTTCTTTTCAGTGTGAATGAACCGGGCGTTTTTCCGAAAGACGGAGCAGCTGCGGCAGAGACAAAAGGTCTGACAGTGAAAGAAGGATACAGATTAAAATTTTCACAAAGTGGTGACACTTACGAACTGAAAGAAGTTTTAGACAAAGAGGACAACGTGGCAGCAACTGCGGGGGCGGATTTCCTGCCATTTGGAAATAATAATTTTTATTTTGGAATCCGCTATGATGTAACCTTTACACTTGGAGATTATATCGGGGAACTGAACTATTCTTTTACCGGGGATGATGATCTCTGGGTAATTCTGGATGGAAAACAGGTGGTCATTGATCTTGGCGGTATCCATGACGCTCTGACAGATACGGCCGATCTCTGGAACTATATTGACAGGACAGATAAAAACAAAGAACATCATCTGACCATTTTATATATGGAACGCGGTGCAGGAAAGGCAAACTGTAACATGAAGTTTACGCTTCCGAATGCGGATGTGATCAAAGTGGTGGACGATGACGTGCCGGATATCCCACCGGAGAAGCCGGTTGATTTTACGGAGAAGGATGTGGAATATCATAAGACAGCGAAACTGACTGACTGGGAGAACAGAGAGTATCAGATCGATCTTGACGCAAGTTCACTTGCAACCTCGCAGAGCACAGTTGAAAAAATACAGACAGTGGATGATGGTATTTGATCTGTCCGGCTCGATGAATGAAATTTTGTCCGGTGAAAATCATTTAAAGGATATCGGAGAATTCAGCAGTGTGAAGAATCATCTGGATATCAATAAAGTATATTACTGGAATAAATATGAAAAGAGTGGCTGGTGGCCATGGACGTACGATGAGAGTGTCGGAATGGGAACGGCGGCTGTATCCGGTAATGTGTATGCGAAGTATCCGGTAAAATATATCGACGGACAATGGAAAAAATATGTGGACGGCAGTTATCAGAGCATTTCAGACAGTGATGTGATCGCAGCATGGACGTCTAAGATTTCTGCGTTAAAAGACGCCGCCAGCGGATTTGTGACAGGTATTTCCGATACATCACCGGACAGTCTGGTCGGAATCGCCACCTTTTATGGCATTGGCAATGGGTGGAACAGCAGTACCGAGGGCAAATTAAACCACGGTCTTTCAAAGGTGAACAAAGACGAGATGTTAAAGTCCATCAATGCTCTTTTTGCGGATGGCGGAACCTCTCCACAGAAAGGTCTGGAACATGCGTATAGCGAATTGCAGAAGGCAGAAGATGACAACAAAAAATATGTGATCCTGTTCTCCGACGGAGAGCCTTCGGACAGCAATGACAAAACGGAGACAGAAGCATCAGCGGTGAAATTGAAAGAGGCAGGCTATACGGTCATCACAGTCGGGCTTGGTTTAAATAACGAGACTGCCACATGGCTGGGAGAGAAAGTGGCGTCAGCCGGCTGTGCATTTACGGCGGATACTGCGGAGGAGTTAAACAAAATCTTTCAGAACATCCAGAGCACGATCACACAGTCAAGATCCCTGACCGGAGTGCAGGTGACGGACATTATTGATGCGGAATTTGAGCTGACAGATGCCGAGATCCAACGTCTGAGAGCGGATGGCGCACAGGTAACGGTCAATGAGGATGGCACAACGACGGTCAGCTGGCTTGATCAGGAAGTAAAGCCGAAGGAAAACGGCGCCTCCGGCTGGCAGAAAACGATCCATATCGTGGCAAAAGAATCCTGTCTGGGTGGAAATAATATGACTACAAATGTAAATCGGAATTCCTTTTTAAGCTTTGGCGGCACACAGCTGGAATTGCCGCAGCCGACCGTGAATGTGAGAATTGCGTATCAGATCACAGACACAGCAGATACGATTTTTCTCGGGGAAAATCTGGAAAACTATGCAGACGATGCGGAAGTACGCATGAAAAATGCGGATAGTGCTGGACTGTCACAGGTGAACCTGACGTTCTACACAGACAAAAACTGTAAAGAGGAGATTACGCAGGAGAACCTGAAAAAAGAGATCCCAAAACAGGATACCACGTATTACGCAAAAGCATTTTTGCCGGTGGAGGAAGCGACAGACGATTCCAACGCAAACTCCACGTTAAACGGTGTGATCTATAAAAACGAGGCACAGGTGGAGGCAGCACATGTGGATGGGGAAGCCTATGCAGGAAAATATGATGTAAAAGTGAAAACAGGAACGCTGATACTCACAAAGAAAATCAGTAAAAAAGATATCAGAGCGTGTGAGGGGGATCCGATCTTTACTTTTAAGATCACCAATCAGACGACAGGCGATGTTTATTATAAGACGTTAAGGTTTGGTGAGAACAGCGCAGAGGATCAGACCACGACAGCCGGAATGTTCAATGTGAAAGCGCAGACGACGCTGGAAGGACTTGCGCAGGGAATCTATAAAGTAGAGGAACTTGACACGATGGGCTTTACGTTAAAAGAGTTTACCGCAGACACAAACTGTGCGTCACAGATTGCCGGAAACAGCGCACAATTTGCAGTTGGTATCCGCAGCAGAGACGAGGCCTGCAGCTTTGACGTAGAGGACTTTGTCACAACAGCGGCAGATTCACACTTGCAGGCAGACTGTGTGAACGTCACAGCCAAAAACAATAAGACCAGAAGTGATGGAAAACTCACGGATACGGATGCCGTGAAAAATCAATTTGTGATCCATGAAAAAGCAAATAGCACGACAGATGTTGATAATAATTTCACAACAGATGTGCGCAAATAATCGGAGGCAGTGTGTATGAAAGAAATATGGAAAAAGAAAAAAATATTTGTGATCACAATTGCACTGATGGTTGGAATTATTGGAACAGCAGCAACATTTGCAATTATCACAGCAACAGCAGGAACGGTGACCAATACGTTTCAGGCGGCAAAAGTGGCGACTGAGATTGAGGAAGAGTTTGAGGGCAAAATCAAAGCAGGAAGCACCGTGAAAAAGAATCCGAGTGTAAAAAACACTGGAATTTCGGATGCATTTGTTCGGGCAAGGATCACAATCTCACCGGAACAGACAGAAGTGACGCTGTTAAACGGCACCTGGAACGGAACTGCTTTTACGGAGAAAGGCAAGGCAGCGGACAGCATTGCGACCGAGAGTACGCTGTATGATCCCGATGGTGACGGAACCGGCTGGTATCAGGGCACGGACGGCTGGTTTTACTACAACAGTCCGGTTGCGCCGGGGCAGAACACGGATAATTTATTTGATGCAGTGAAAATTGGAAATGTGACAAAAAATTTCGATATCACGGTTTATCAGGAGGCAGTGTTTGCCGGAAGTTATGAGGCCGGAGATAAAGTAGGGCTTCCGGTTTTGAAGGGATTTTTTGCAGAAGTAACCAAATAAGTCAGAAAGGCGCAAAAGAAAATGACAAGGAAAATTTGCAGTGTATTATCAATGGTGGTATTTCTCGGACTGCTTGTGATCGCAGGCTTTCTGTTTGTCCCGAAAATGCTTGGATATGATGAGTATGCGGTCTTAAGCGGCAGCATGGAACCCGGGATCCCGGTCGGGGCGATCGTCTATGATAAAAATTTTGCCGCGAGTGAGGCGAGGGAAGGAGCAGTCGTCACTTATCAGCTTCCGGCGGGAACGCTGGTGACGCACAGGATCATTTCGGTGGATAAGGAGGAACAGACCGTTGTCACGCAGGGAGACGCTAATAATATTGCAGATGCAGCTCCTGTTGCATGGCAGCAGATCATTGGGGTGTATGCATTTCATATCCCGTATCTTGGATATATTTCCATTTATGCAAAGACACCGCTTGGTATTGCGGTGGTGTGCGGTGTTTTGATCGTGCTGATCCTCTTAAACTTCATCCCGGATATTTTAGAGGAGGATAAGAAGAAAATTTCAGATACGGAATGAGGAAACGTTACTGAAATTTCTGATATATGACCGTCGTGTGACCATTGAGTGATAAAACAGTATCGTAACAAAACGGTTTCTGATAAGGCAGAAACCGCATGTTACAGAATGGAAAGTACATAAGAATGAAAAGATTATCATGAAATGAAAAAGGAGATCAGCAATTATGAAGAAAACAAAATTAGTCACAATGCTTGGAGCGATCAGCCTGATCGGAGCAATTGGTGCAGGCAGCACTTTCGCTTACTTAACGAGCACAACAGGAACTGTCACCAACACCTTTACCGTCGGCAATGTAAACTTTGATGATGATCCGCTGACAGGCGGTTTATCCGAGTCCAAAGTGGCAAGAGATGAAAACAGCGGTCTGTATGTGGATGCTGATGGCACCGGAGAGTGGACGGTAAAAGAAAATAAGTATGAGGATCTGGTTGCAGGAGAAGTAGTATACAAAGATCCGACCGTACACATGGCAGATGATTCACAGGACGCATGGGTATTTGCCAAAATCGTGAATGACAACCCGGAACTTACGATCGCATATGCTTCTGACTGGGTAGACGTGACAGACGCTTATAAAACAGCACAGAACTTAAACAACATTGACTACAAAGTATATGCGAAAAAAGATGTGATTTCCAAATCCGCTCATTCTACCATCTTTGAAGAAGTAACGGTTGGAAACAATGTGACAGAGGATACCACATTTACCGATATTAAAGTTTCCGCATGTGCAGTTCAGGCAGCCGGCTTTGCTAACTATACAGCCGCACTTGGAGAAGTTTCTTTCAACTAAATAAGTTAGAACATCTGAGCAGATTTTCATAGACACTATGAGGTCTGCTCATTTTGTGGTACAATAAAAACAGTGCAGACATTTTTTCGTGCACAGCAGAGTAAAGTGGGAGAGAAACGGGCATGAAACAAAATAAAAGCAGCCGGTCAACAGTTCTTCTTTTTTTTCTTGGCGCAGCGATGATCGTGGCAGCACTCATTATGCTGGTGCCGGATCTTTTAAATTACAAACAGTCCAACGACACCTATGAGGCATTAAAGGACACCTATGTTTCAGAGAAACCGGAGAATACGGAAGTGGCAGAGGAGACAGGCGGGGATGATTCGTGGTGGTACACAGATGTGGATGTGAATCTGGAAGAACTTCAGCAGGTCAATGCGGATATTATCGGCTGGGTACGGTTTGATAATCTGGAGCAGCTCAGTTATCCGGTTTTATATTCCGGGGATGATGAGAAGTATCTTCGCACGGATATTTACGGAAATCAGACGATTGCCGGATGTATTTTTATGGAGGGGATGAACACACCGGATTTTCAGGATTACCATACGATTTTATATGGACATAACATGAAAAACTTAAGCATGTTTGGCAGTCTGAAAAAATATAAAACAGAGGATTTTTATAAAGATCATCAGTTTTTTACAATCTATACATCAGAGTGTGCGTACCGTTATCAGATTTTTGCCTACTATGATGTGCCGGAAACCGACGAAGTTTACACGGTTGGCTTTGCACCGGATGAGACTTTTCAAAAATTTATTGATAAGATGAAACAAAAGTCCTATGATGATACAGGAGTGAACGTGACGAAAGACGATCATATTATGACACTGTCGACCTGTTCCACCACGGGAAAACGTTTTGTAGTGCATGCAGTGCGCATCGGGGAACATGCGTTGGAGAAATAGAAAAGAACAACATAAGGAGAAAAACAATGAAAAGACCAGAAGAATTGAGTCATATGCTGACAGAGATGTACAATGATACGAAGGATGGAAAAATCCGCTGGAACCTCAGTGTGCAGACAACGGAAAATAATGAAGTATCCGAGAAACCGGTCGAAGTGGAGGATGGTGTTTCCTGGACGATTGATGAATGTTATGTTTCCTATTATTGCAAATATAAGGGACAGGATTTTCTGATGATCACCTATGAGATGATCAAAACTGCCGGAGATAAGGTGCATACGACCAACATGATCTTCCTCCCACCGCTTGGAATCCGTGCGGTTCAGGCGTCCGGTGTGCTGGCAAATCAGATCCACAATCTGTGGGAATTACTGCTTGCGATGAAAAAGGCAGACCCGGAGAGTGTATTTATGGAAGTGTCAGCAGGAAAACTTGTGATCGAGGATGAAAAATAACCCTTGAGAGATTGATATCTATAAGCTTGTACAAATGGATAATATAAGGAAAAAGATGTTTGTGGCTCTGGTTGTACCACAGAACATCTTTTTTTATGCAAAAATAGGTAAAATAAGAATATCCTTGAGAACATTTTTGAAGAGTTTTTCCGGAAATCCCATAAAAAAGGGAAATAATCAATTGGAAATGATATACAATTTTGTCAAAAAGTATATGAAAATGTAAAAAATGTTGAAACTTTATAAAATAAGTGTTAAAATAATAACAATCACTGGTATGACCAGGAAAGAAAAAATTTATAAGGGAGGAAACAATATGTTAAATCATGGACTGTTGTTTCAGGTTTACGGCGAGGGAGCTGCATGGCAGTTTCTTGGTTGGATTTTAGTTTTTGCTTGTCTCGTACTTGCAAATGAAATTGCCAGACGTACAAAAGTCGGCGGAATGTTATGTTTCGTTGTTCTTCCAATCATTCTGACAGTTTACTTTATTGCAATTTACGTTTCAGCAGCAGCGGGAGCTGAATGGGCACTTAATAATAATACATATGTACATATGACAAGCTGGTTCCACTATGCGAAGTTATATGCAGCTACAGCTGGATGTATTGGTTTTATGATGCTCAAATACAAATGGGGTATTGGTAAAACACAGTGGTTTAAGGCTTTCCCATTTGTCATCGTAGCAATCAACATTTTGATCGCAGTATGCAGCGATTTCGAATCTGCAATCAGAGGTGCACATGCACTTGCAGAGACAGGAACAAGCTGGTGGTTATCATCTGAAGGCGTATGGTTATATGGTGGATGGTGGAACGTTCTCAACGGTCTTGCAGGTATTATCAATATCTTATGTATGACAGGCTGGTGGGGAATCTACTCATCTAAGAAAAAAGATGATATGTTATGGCCGGATATGACATGGATGTTCATCTTAGCTTATGATGTATGGAACTTCCAGTATACTTACTTAAACCTTCCGACTCATTCCTGGTATTGTGGTGTTGCATTATTACTTGCACCTACATTTGCTGCAGCATTCTGGAACAAAGGTGGCTGGATTCAGAACCGTGCTAACACATTAGCATTATGGTGTATGTTTGCCCAGGTATTCCCATTATTCCAGGATCAGGGTAAATTCGCAGTTATCCCAAGGCTCTACGCAGATGGATTCATGGATGCAGCTACACATCCAACAGCAGCAGATCCTACAGCACAGGGTGTGATCTCTGTTCTTTCAATTGTGGTCAACGTTGTTGTATTCGCTGCGATCATCAAACGTTCTATGAAGTTAAAGAAGAATCCTTACAAAGATGAGATCTGGAAAGGCACAAAAGATTACGAAGAAGCTATGTCTCGTGCGGAATAATCTTCATCTGATCTGTAATGAAAAATGAGCACTGTATGGTGCATGAAAAAAGTCTGCTGGCAGGTAGTACCTGTCGGCAGACTTTTTTGTAGAGGAAAATAAAAAATCTGTTTTATTTACACATCTCCGCAATATCATAAATCAGTTTTCTGGAATCTTCCCATCCAAGGCAGGGATCTGTGATAGACTTTCCATAAATATGGTCGTGGATCTTCTGAGAACCCTCTTCGATATAACTCTCGATCATCACACCTTTTACCATGTTATGGATGTCTTGCGATAACTGACGGTTATGCATGACTTCCTTGACAATACGGATCTGTTCTTTGAACTGTTTGCCGGAATTGGAGTGGTTTGCATCAATAATGGCAGCCGGGTTCACAAGATCCATTTTGGCATACATATCGCAGAGACGGATCAGATCCTCATAGTGATAGTTCTGCGTGCTGTTACCGTGTTTACTGACGGCACCGCGGAGTACAACGTGGGTTAATGGATTTCCGGTTGTCTCTACTTCATAGCCACGGTAAACAAAATGGTGTGGATGCTGGGCAGCATAAACGGAGTTGAGCATAACGGCAAAGTCACCGCTGGTTGGATTTTTCATTCCGGATGCAACATCAAAACCGCTGACGGTAAGACGGTGCTGCTGGTCTTCAACCGAACGTGCACCGATCGCAACGTAGGAGAGCAGGTCTTCTACATATCCCCAGTTTTCCGGGTAAAGCATTTCGTCTGCACAGGTAAGACCGCTTTCTTCAATTGCACGGATGTGCATTTTGCGCATGGCGATCAGACCTTCCACCATATCCGGTGCTTTTTCAGGGTCAGGCTGGGAAGCGATTCCCTTGTAGCCTTCGCCGGTGGTACGTGGTTTATTTGTATACACACGCGGGATGATGATCAGCTTGTCCTTCACATCTTCCTGGATGGAAGTGAGACGGCTGACATAATCGCATACAGAATCTTCGTTGTCTGCAGAACACGGTCCGATGATGACAAGAAAACGGTTGTCAAGACCTTTGATCACATTGCTGATCTCTGCATCACGCTGTTTTTTTAACTCCTGCAATTTCTCTGACAGAGGATATCTTTCTTGAATCTGGGCAGGAGAAGGTAATTCGTTTAAAAATGTGAAACTCATGTGAAATTCTCCTTTAATAGGTTATATTAACAGTCATTCTAATAGATTGTGAATAAATTGTCAAATTCACAGATGTTCCAATTTTTTATAGTCTCCATGAATACTATTTATATTGCATGCATTGAATATTAGAGTCTGGTGTTTTAAAATAGAAATGATCGTGGAACATAAATCAGGCAGAGTTTCGCAAATCCGGTTTAGGATGGATAAAAAAGGAGCAGGACAGGCATATGGAGATTAAAGGAAAAACAATTGGAACAGGAAAACCACTTTTATGCGTTCCGGTTATGGAAAGCAATAAAGAAGAGATCATAGACGAATTACGGACACTTGCAAAAAGTGAAGCAGATATAGTGGAATGGCGAATAGATACTTTCGTGGATTATAAGAATTACAACGCAGTGCGCGAAGTGTTTGCGGCTGCGGCAGAGTGCATGAAAGAGAAGATCTTCTTATATACATTCCGAACCAAAAAACAGGGCGGTATGGGAGAACTCGCACCGGATGAACTGAACGACCTTCATGATCTTGCGGCAGAGTCAGGATGCGTGGATCTGCTTGATCTGGAATTTTTTGAGGAGGAGCATCCGGCAAGAAAAATCAGAAAGCTTCATAAGCAGGGCTTGAAGGTCATTGCCTCCCACCATGATTTTTATGAGACGCCGGACAGAGAAGTTATGAAGATGCTGTTAGAACAGATGTGTGCAGGAGGTGCAGATATTGTAAAACTTGCAGTTATGCCACAGAATATGGAGGATGTTTTAAAACTTTTATCTGTGACGTATGAGTTCAAGGAAGAGAATCCGGACACACCGGTCATCACAATGTCCATGGGAAAGATGGGAATGATCAGCAGGCTGTGCGGCGAGAGCTTTGGTTCTGCCATTACCTTTGCGGCACACAAAAAGGCGAGCGCACCGGGACAGATGGAGATGCACGAGGTGGCTGATATTTTGGAGAAAATGCATAAAATTATTAAATAAGTATAAACAAAAGAGAAAATAAATGGAAACACCGGCAAATTTCTTGACATAGATATTTGCCGGTGTTATTATTTGACACATGCAATATATAACAATGTTAAATAATAGCAGGTGGTGAGTGAATTATGGATAAATTATATGAAGAACTGTTCCGCGCGATGAATCAGTTCCGCAAGCTGAAATTTGCGGAGATGTTTCCGATGATCAACAGGACAGATTTTTTCGTAATGTGTACGATTATGGATAAAGGGGAGAATGGAAAGATTACCATTTCGGAACTTGCATCCAGAGCGAAAATGCTTCCATCCGCGATTTCCAGAACTTTAAAAGGGTTAGAAGAGCGCGGATATGTGGAGCGGAATATCAATAAAAATGACAGACGGAATACGTATGTGGAACTGACTGCAGAGGGAGAACGTCTGACAGAGGAAGCAAGGCAGATCATGGCGGACTTCGGCAAATCTGTGATGTCACAGGTGGATGAGGCAGATATGAAACACCTGATTTCTTATTTGGATAACATTTATCATATTGCGGAAAAAGAGATTGAAGCTAGAAAAGGGCAAGGCAGAAGAAAGGAAAGGGAACATGAGTAAGATTTTTAAAAATATGATTCCATATTGGAAATCAATTGTGATTATCATTGCGTTACTCTTTGTGCAGGCATGGTGTGATCTGTCACTACCGTCTTACACATCGGATATCATTGATGTTGGTATCCAGAACTATGGTGTGGAACATGTAGTGCCGGAGGCATTGACTGCGGATGAGTTTGAAACGGCAGAGTTATTCATGACGGATGAGGAGGCAGATCTCTGGGAGAGTATCTATGAGAAAGACGGTGATATTTACCGGCTGCAGGTGACATCCAGATCAGAATTAAACGAGATCGATGACACACTGGCAGTTCCGCTCATTATGAATTATCAGATGAGTGCGATGGAAGACTCTGCAGTAAAAGAGCATGTTGCAAAACCGACCGGGGCAGATGCCGGTACTCTGGAAAAAGACACCTTACTTTCCATGAGAGACAGCATGGAAGAGACCATTGATACAATGGGAAGTTCCCTTGTGAAATCCATGGGCGCAGCCTATGCGGTATCCTGCGATAAAGCGGCAGGAATTGACGTGGAAAAGATTCAGAAAAGTTATCTTGTCACAGCCGGACTGAAAATGGTCGGCATGGCGCTGATGATCGGAATCGTGACGGTTTTAGTGGGCTTCTTTGCCTCCCGTGTCGGTGCAGGCATCGGAAGAACATTAAGAGAGAAAGTATTTAAACAGGTTGTTGGATTTTCTAATGCGGAGATGGATAAATTTTCCACAGCTTCCCTGATTACAAGAAGCACGAATGATATCCAGCAGATCCAGATGGTTTCGGTTATGCTGCTTCGTATGGTAGCGTATGCACCGATCTTAGGCATTGGCGGTGTGTTAAAAGTCGTGCAGACCGGAGCCGGAATGGGATGGATCATTGTCCTTGCGATCCTTGTGATCCTTGGTTATGTGATGGTATTGATGGCAGTCACTATGCCAAAGTTCCAGTTAATGCAGAAGTTAGTGGATAATATCAACCTGGTATCCAGAGAAATTCTGACCGGTCTTTCGGTTATCCGTGCATTCGGCAGGGAGAAAAAAGAGGAAGACCGTTTTGATGTGGCAAACAAGAATCTGACAAAAACAATGTTATTTACCAACCGTGTCATGACCTTTATGATGCCGGGAATGATGATGATCATGAACGTCCTTTCCGTCGGTATCGTGTGGGTGGGTGCCCATAAAATTGATGCAGGAACGATGCAGGTCGGTGCGATGACAGCGTTTATCACTTATGCAATGATGATCGTTATGTCATTCTTAATGCTCACGATGATGTCGATCATGCTTCCTCGTGCAGCCGTTGCAGCAGACCGTATCGATGAGGTTATTCAGACAGAATCCTCAATTCACGATGCAAAAGAGCCGGAAAAAGTGACAACACACAATGGAGTTGTGAAATTCTTCCATGTGAATTTCAAATATCCGGGTGCGGAGGAAGACGTGCTTCATGATATTGATTTTACAGCGGAACCGGGACAGACCACCGCAATCATTGGAAGTACCGGTTGTGGTAAATCCACACTGGTCAATCTGATTCCACGTTTATATGATGTGACAGACGGAAGTATTACACTCGATGGAAAAGATATCCGTAACATTACGATGTCTGATCTTCGTGATGAGATTGGTTTCGTTCCACAGAAAGGTGTTTTATTCTCTGGAACGATCGCTTCGAATCTTCGTTTTGGAAAAGATGATGCGACAGACGAGGAGATTAAGAAAGCGGCAGAGATTGCACAGGCAACAGAGTTTATTGAGGCGAAGGATGACAAGTATGAGAGTGCGATCGCACAGGGCGGAAGCAATGTTTCCGGTGGACAAAAACAGCGTCTTGCGATTGCAAGGGCGATTGCAAAAGATCCGAAAATCTTTATTTTCGATGACAGTTTCTCTGCGCTCGATCTAAAGACTGATGCGGCGTTGCGGAAAGCGCTTGCTGAAAATGTAAAAGACAGAACGGTGATCATCGTGGCGCAGCGTATCAGCACCATTTTACATGCAGAGCAGATTCTGGTACTCGATGACGGAAAAATTGTCGGCAAGGGTACACATGAAGAACTGTTAAAATCATGCGAGGTTTACCAGCAGATTGCAAAATCACAGTTATCCGCGAAAGAACTTGGACTTGAGGAAAGTGAGGTGGCTTTGAATGAGTAGAGAACAGGAAGTTAAAACACATCAGCCACGGAGAAGAGGTTCGATGGGACATGGCATGCAGCCGGGTGAGAAACCGAAGGACTTCAAAAAATCCATTAAAAAGCTGATGAGTTATATCGGAAAATATAAAGTCGCAATTTTTGTTGTCATGTTTTTTGCAGCGTATTCTACCATATTTAATGTTGCAGGACCGAAAATTTTAGGAAAAGCGACCACCGCATTATCGGAAGGTCTGATGGCGAAAATTCAGGGAACCGGAAGCATTGATTTTGGAAAGATCGGAAGCATTCTTTTGTTTGTGCTTGGTCTGTATCTGTGCAGTGCGGTTTTCAACTTTATCCAGGGATGGATCATGACCGGGATCACACAGAAAGTGTGCTACCAGCTCAGAAAAGAAATCTCGGAAAAAATCAACCGCATGCCGATGAAATATTTCGAGAGCCGCACTTACGGCGAAGTATTGTCCCGCATTACGAATGATGTAGATACGTTGGGACAGGGATTAAATCAGAGTATTACCACAATCATTACATCCGTTGCAACACTGATCGGCGTGCTTGTGATGATGCTCAGTATTTCGCCGCTTATGACACTTATTGCACTTGTGATCTTACCGATCTCCATGGGTCTGATCGGATTTGTGACAAAAAAATCACAGAAATATTTCCGTGCGCAGCAGGAGTATTTAGGACACATCAATGGACAGGTGGAAGAGGTATACGGTGGTCATCTCGTCATCAAGGCATTTAACCGCGAGAAAGATACGATTGAAGAGTTCGAGAAAACGAATGATATTCTCTATGATTCCGCATGGAAATCACAGTTTTTGTCCGGTATGATGCAGCCAATCATGATGTTTGTGGGAAACTTAGGTTATGCCTGTGTTGCCCTGACTGGTGGACTGCTTGCAATCCGTGGCACGATCACGATCGGTGATATCCAGGCGTTCATCCAGTATGTGAAAAATTTCACACAGCCGATCCAGCAGATCGCACAGGTGATCAATCAGGTACAGTCTATGTCTGCAGCATCCGAGCGTGTGTTTGAGTTTTTGGAGGAAGAGGAAGAAGAACAGATCGTAGAACATCCGGCGGACGTTTCAAAAATTACAGGTGCGGTGACATTCGATCATGTTCATTTTGGATACGATCCAGAACAGATCATCATCAATGATTTCAGTGCCAGCGTAAAACCGGGACAGAAAATTGCGATCGTAGGACCAACCGGAGCCGGAAAGACGACAATGGTAAAACTGCTTATGCGTTTCTACGACGTAAACAGTGGTGCAATCTGCCTCGACGGACAGAATATCAAGGATTTCAACCGCAGGGAACTGCGTGATGCATTCGGAATGGTATTGCAGGATACCTGGCTGTTCAAGGGAACAATCATGGAAAATATCCGGTACGGCCGACTTGACGCAACGGATGAGGAAGTGATCACGGCAGCGAAGGCAGCGAGAGCAGATCATTTCATCAAGACGCTGCCGGGTGGTTACCAGATGGAATTAAACGAGGATGCAAGCAATGTATCACAGGGACAGAAACAGCTTCTTACAATTGCAA
>OOAH01001010.1_pt1 | contig 28568 bp, 20 predicted proteins | sample 1671801 | NCBI WGS metagenome assembly OOAH01 (sample SAMN06348194, study PRJEB24527) | human gut metagenome | biome: human gut; feature: ankylosing spondylitis patient; material: feces | host: Homo sapiens | place: China | collected 2015-10 | reverse complement strand
GTGTACTGGCACGATTAAAAGGGGCAAAAATGGGAAACTTACAATATCGGAAGGTCACGAGAGAAGTGGAAAATACTTCTTTTACATGTGGTGTTCCATCCATAGATGAATATGTGAAAAATTCATATTATCCTACCATAGTACAGCAGGCATATGGTTATAGCATTAGTGGCAGGGGGATTGTTCTTGGATATTATATGATAATGTTTCGGGAGATAGAATTAGACGATTTTCCTCCGGAGATAGCAGACTATGATCCGGAAATTAAGGACCGGAAAGTATCGGCTGTTCATATTCGTTATATAGCAATAGACGAAAAATATCAACATAACAGGATTGGTACGGCTACGATTCAGGCAATAATAAAAAATGTGGAATTATTGGCTGCCAACTGGCCGGTCAGGGTAATTACGATAGATGCCAGAGAAAATCTGGTTATGTGGTATGAAAAATTCGGCTTTCGCAAAATGGTATATAATACACCGGGGCAGGATGGTGTTACTGTTTCAATGTTTTTAGATTGCATGCAGAAAAAAGATGAATTTACGGAATACATAGACAGTATATATGAATAGGAGGGAAAATATATGAATGAGGAAAGAGTTGGAGACATTGTACTCCATGGCAACGATGCTATTCGACTTGCGTATATGCTTTATCGCCCAACGGAAGAGGAATTACTATATAACAGGAGCGTTCTGGAACGGATTGATAACAATATTACAATCACGGAAAGAGATAATGGGTATGATGCGGAAATTAAGGATCTGGACTTAAGCTTTTTAGAAGAAAAGCCGCAATGCAGTCTGGGTAATATAGAGGTTACATGGACGGTCAATATTCAAAAAGAAGAATTTTTCTACTCAAACAGTAGTAATGAAAATCGGGCGCAAATGGTGGTGGATACACAGAAAACATCGGTATATGAAAACACAACAAGTGATGGAATGATCTTGGTGGCAGCATAGGAGGAAACATGGAAAGTGCATTTCAGTTTAGTAATCCCTCGCTGACAAAAATGGAATTTTGCATTAATGAAGATTTTGAAAACGGACGGGATAAAGAAGTAAAGATGGCGGTGAACATGGGAATCCAGATTGACAGAAGCAAGGTTGATAACAGCGCAAAAGTCAGCCTTACTTTGGAAATTGGGAAAAAGGGGGCATCAGATCCGTTCTATGTGTGTGCAACAGAAATGGCGGAATTCAGATGGCCGGATAGTCTGAATATGGGAATGATAGAAAAATTATTGAATCAAAATGCCCCGTCATTGTTGCTGGGATATTTGAGACCCATTATTTCACAGATTACGGCAGCATCGCCGTATAATGCCTATAATTTACCGTTTATAGATTTTTCAGAGAAATAAGATGATGTATCGTGCACTTTTTGCACAGTTATTTTTCATAAAAGAATGAAAATTTATCTATATAAAAGGCTGCCTGTATGGTAAAATACATACCATACAAGCAGCTTTTCATATATTACAAAAGCAGAAAGAATGAGGGAGTACATATGGAAATTAACATTGGTATTATCGCAATTATTGTATTGGCCATTGCCATCCTGGCCATCCTGGCATCCGGTTATGTGAAGGCGTCACCGAACAAAGCTTACATCATTTCCGGTATCAAGAGAGAACCTAAGGTTCTGATCGGTCGTGCCGGCATCAAGATTCCTTTTCTGGAGAAGAAGGATGAGCTGATCCTGAAGCAGATCAGTATCGACATCAAGACCAACGGTTATATACCTACCAAGGATTTCATCGGTGTGGATATCGACGCTGTGGCTAAGGTCAGAGTCCTGACCCAGAGAGATGTCACCGTAAATGCGAAGGGTGAAGTCGTGGCAGGTGCGGATGCGAACAAGAGAATCACCACCGAGATGGCTAACGCAGCCATGAAGAACTTCCTGAACATGAACGAAGATCAGATCCGCGATGCACTGACTGATTCCTTACAGGGTAACATGCGTGAGATCATCGGTACCCAGTGCCTGAAGGAACTGTGTAATGACCGTAAGACTTTCGGTGATGAGGTACAGGCAAAGGCGCAGAAGGATATGAACGCTTTAGGTATCTGGATCGAGTCCTGTAACATTCAGAAGATCGAGGATGAGAACAACCTGATCACTGCTTTAGGACAGGATAACATGTCCCAGATCCAGAAGGATGCTTCCGTTGCAAAGGCACAGGCAGACAGAGATGTGGCCATCGCCAGAGCACAGGCACAGAAGGATGCCAATGATGCACAGGTCATCGCAGAGACCGAGATTGCCCAGAAGCAGACCGAACTGGCGATCAAGAAGGCAGAACTGAAGAAAGAGTCCGATATCAAGAAGGCAGAAGCTGACGCAGCATACAAGATCCAGGAAGAGGAACAGCGTAAGACCGTGGAGATCACCACAGCGAATGCGAACCTGGCCCGTCAGGAGAAGGAACTGGAATTAAAGGAGAGAGAAGTATCCATCAAGGAGAAAGCTCTGGAAGCTGAGGTCAAGAAGACCGCAGAAGCAAACAAATACGCAGCACAGCAGAAGGCAGATGCCGAGCAGTATGAGAGACAGAAGAGAGCGGAGGCCGAACTCTTCGAAATCCAGAGACAGGCAGAGGCAGAAAAGGCAAAATCCGAGGCAGAAAGATTCGCCAAGGAGCAGGCGGCAGAGGCAGTCAAGGCAGCAGGCCTGGCAGAGGCAGCAGCCGTAGCAGCCAAAGGTAAAGCAGAAGCAGAAGCTATCCAGGCGAAGGCAGAGGCAGAGGCAGCCGGTATCCTGAAGAAAGCGGAAGCTATGAAACAGTACGGTGATGCTGCAAGACAGCAGATGGAGCTGGATACTTTGAAAGTATACTTCGAGCAGCTGCCCAAGATCGCCGAGGCTGTGGCTAAGGGCTACATGAACGTAGATTCCATCAAGATGTTCGGTGGCGATTCCAGCAAGCTGGCAGGGGACATCATGACCACTGTAACCCAGGTTACCGATGGTATCAAGGAGTCCACCGGACTGGACATCAATGAGATGCTGGCTAAGGGATTTGCAAAAGAAACAAAGTCTGAAGAGACTGGTTCTACAGCAAATGCCGATTATCACGAGGTAAAGCCGGAATAATACTTGCGATAGGCGACAGAATGTCATAAACTGAGGGTACAGAGACAAAATAAAAGTCTCTGTACCCTCTTGCTTTTGCGGGCGGGGTATGAAGATGAAAATGGAAAAGGAAGAAAAGATGACAACAGCAGATCCGAAGGCGACAAAAGAAACAGTAGAATTATGGCATTACCTACATGCCGTAGCAGGTAAACAGATCATTACCGGTCAGCACACCCAGACCATTCCCTGCGAAGAGATAGATTACATCAGGCAGGTCACCGGAAAGGAACCGAAGCTGCGGGGCTTTGAACTGTTGGCGTATTCTCCGAATATCAATTATGAAGATGCTTCCCCGGAATGCATCCAGGAAGTGGAAGAAAATAAGGGGACCGTGGAGACGGCATTGCAATGGGCCAGAAAACAGCGGGAAGCCGGAAATGGTGGTATTCTCACCTTCACCTTCCACTGGTTCTCGCCCTTAGGCGGCAGAGACAAGAGCTTCTATACCGAACACACGGATTTTGATGCAAAGGAAGTATTGAAAGAGGGGACCCCAGAGAGAGCGGCATTCTATCATGACATGGATGTGATTGCGGAGATCCTGCGGCGCTTTCAGGAAGAGCGGATTCCCATTCTCTGGCGCCCGTTCCATGAATCCTACGGTACCTGGTTCTGGTGGGGAGCGCAGGGCCCGGAAGTGGCGAGAAACCTGTATCACCTGATGTTCGATTACTACACAGGTGAGAAAGACCTGCACAACCTTCTCTGGGTATGGAACAGCGATATACCAAAAGCCTACCCCGGAGATGAATACGTGGATGTAGTATCCATGGACGTCTACCTCCCGGAGTATCAGGCCACAGACTATGCGGATGCCTACGAGAAGCTGGTGGCAGCCACCTCCCGTGGCAAAGTGGCTGCCCTGGCAGAAGTGGGCTACCTTCCCGATGTGGATCTCCTGCAAAAAAGCAGAATCCCCTGGGCTTACTACATGACCTGGTCCAAGGAATTCTGCATCGGCGAAAAATATAACAGCGTAGAAAATCTGAAAAAGATGTATGACAGTGAATATGCGGTGACTTTGTGATACGGTCACATTTGCACTTGTTGCAGTTTGGCAATGAGAGCGTCCTTTAGAACTTTGGAATAATTGATACCGCAATTATCACAGGCAGTGTTTAACCACGCCGGAATAGTCAGTGTCTTCTTAACAGCCCTGTCATCATAAGCACGGGCATAATTATCCAAATTCACACAGATTAGATTTATTAATGCAGTGGGATCATCTGATTTCACTGCATTAATTGCAGTAGGGGCGGGAAGAGCATCGCCGTCTCTCAGAGAAGTAAACAGATATTGTGCACATGCTTCCTGTGCCATGGCAAAGGCATCTGCAAGACTGTCACCATAGGTGGCGAGATCATTAAGATCGGGAAAAATGACAGAGTATTTCCCATTCGCTTCCGGGTAAAAAATAGCCGGATATATATAATTCATAAGATCACTCCTTTCAAAGGCTGTTCCATATTATTTTAGTCCAGCCTGTTTAAAGGATGATTCGCTCTAATTCGCGAAAACGCATGGTTTCTTAAGGCAACACGTATAATACGTGAAGTCAATAAATGTTGGGAAAATTCGCCGAAGAATTGGCGTATTTAGAAACTTTCAAAATAAAATGAAATAATTGTACTGTGTAACAGGAAAGAAAGTAACAAAAATGTTTTTCTCAGAAATTGGAACAAAAGTACTAAAAACAATTTACATAAATCTAAAATATGCTATAATATTTCCGTATTGAGACAAAATATTTGTGAGTTGTAGCCAAAAAACACTACAATTTCACACATATTTCCAATTATCGACAAAAGCAATGGGTGAGAGAGTTTATGGAAACAGGCAGAAAAAAAGTCCGTTTAGGTGAATTATTGGTAAACAGTGGGGTGATCACGGCAGAGCAGCTGCAGCAGGCACTGGACAACCCCAATCGTCAGGGCAAGAAGCTGGGAGAATTCCTGGTAGATGAAGGCATCGTATCGGAGGATGATCTGGCGAAGGCACTGAGCCGCCAGCTGGATCTGGATATGATCGATCTCCAGAGCGTCAATGTGGACAAGGAAGTACTGAATCTGGTACCGGTCAACGTCCTGAAGAAGAACAAGATATTCCCCTTCGCCTACAAAGAAAATAACTTCAACGTTCTCATGGTCGCCATGGCGGATCCCCTGGATTACAATGCCATCGATGACATCAACATCATCACCAACTTCCAGGTAGAGCCCGTGGTTGCCACCACCCGCAGCATCATGCTGGCCATCGATAAATATTTCGGTCAGGAGGAAGTAACCGAGGCACTGGCGGCCTACGCCAAAGAGAAGAAACTGGACGTGGTGGAAGACATCGCCACGGAGGAGAACATCAACAGTTCCCCTATCGTAATGCTGGTAAAGGATATGATCGAAAAAGCAGTCCGCCAGCGTGCGTCCGATATCCATATCGAACCCATGGAAAATATCATCCGTGTCCGTTACCGTATCGACGGTGCATTGTATGAGAGAGCGAGATACGGTGTCAATGTATTGTCTGCCATCATCGCCCGTATTAAGATCATCGGCGGCATGGATATCTCCGAGAAGAGAAAGCCGCAGGACGGCCGTATCACCCAGGTGGTAGACCGTGTGGAATACGATATCCGTGTATCCATCCTGCCTACCGTATACGGGGAAAAAGTCGTAATGCGTCTTGCAGCGAAGAGTGCACTGAACCGCGACAAGAGCCAGTTAGGCTTCAAGCCCTACGAATTAGAACAGTTTGACTATATCCTGAAAAATCCGCACGGTATCATCCTGGTAACCGGACCTACCGGAAGTGGTAAGTCTACCACTCTGTATACCGCACTGAGCGAGCTGAACAAAGAGGACGTGAACATCATCACCGTAGAAGATCCTGTCGAGGCGAACATCGACGGCATCAACCAGGTACAGGTCAACACCAAGGCAGACCTCACCTTCGCGACGGCACTGCGTTCCATCCTGCGACAGGACCCGGATATCATCATGATCGGTGAGATCCGAGACCAGGAGACCGCCAGCATCGCCGTACAGGCGTCCATCACCGGACACCTGGTGGTAAGTACCCTGCATACCAATTCCTCCGCCAGCACCATCACCCGTCTGGAGGATATGGGCATCGAATCCTACCTGATCGCAGATTCCGTCATCGGCGTTATCGCCCAGCGACTGGTACGCAGACTCTGTCCTTTCTGTAAAAAGCCGAAGCAGGCAACCAGGGATGAAAAAGAGTTCATGGGCATGAGGGAAGAGGAAGATGTAACCATCTACGAGCCCTGTGGATGCAGCAAATGCGACAATACCGGCTTCAAAGGCCGTATCGGTGTCTATGAGATCATGCAGATCACTCCGAAACTGAAAACCATTATCAGCAAGCGGGAGGGTGCCGATATCTTAAAGGAAGAAGCATTAAAAGAAGGAATGCATACCCTGCGTATGAGTGCCACGGACTATGTACTGGATGGCACCACCTCCTTCTCCGAGATGGTAAAGGTATCATTTGACGTATAATTCTATAAAAACCGCAATATTTTATAGAAATTTATCAAAATTTATAAAAATTTTTCAAAAACCTGGACCTTTTCAGGACCGGGGCTCGTCTTACATGGTTGGGGAGAAAGTTAAAGATAGAGACGCATTGGAGGGAAGGCACATGGCGACCTATGGCTACAGAGCCATTACAAAGGCTGGAAAAGAAGTAAAGGGAAGTTTGGAAGCGGATAACAAAGATCTGGCAATGGCAGAACTGAGAAGGCAGGAGCTGACCGTTATCGATCTGGGAGAACAGAGCTTCCTGACGAAAGACATCGACATCCAGATCGGCGGATGGCCCAAGGCCAGGGATCTAAGCGTCATGTGCCGCCAGTTCGTCAGCATGACCAAAGCGGGCGTCAGCATCCTCGAATCCCTGAAAATGCTCTGCGAGCAGACAGAGAACAAGAGATTACAGGACGCACTGAAGGAAGTCCGCATCAGCGTGGAAAAGGGTGAGACCCTGGCAGATTCCATGGCAGAGCATCCGAAGGTGTTCCCGGCGATCATGGTGAACATGGTGGCTGCGGGTGAGGCATCTGGTAGTCTGGAAACGGCTATGGAACGTGTAGCTACACAGCTGGAGCGTTCTCATAAGACACAGGCAATGGTAAAGAAAGCAATGATCTATCCTATCGCGGTATGTATTGTTGCTATAATTGTCACAATCGTAATGCTGGTTGTGGTCATTCCTAACTACGAAGATATGTTTAAAGATCTGGGAACGGAATTGCCGTGGATCACACAGTTTTATGTAAATCTGAGCCATGGAATTATTAATTACTGGTTTATTATTATCCCGGTAATTATTGCATTGGTATTCGCTATCCGTGCATTTGCCAAAACCGATGCCGGAAAGCACTTCTTTGGAAAGATTGCATTGAAGGCACCTTTGTTCGGAAAACTGACCACAAAGTCAGCATCCTCTATGATGGCACGTACCATGAGTACTCTGCTGGGTGCCGGTGTACCACTGATCGAAGCGGTGGAGATTGTGTCAGGTGTTATGAGTAATATTTATTTTAAGGAAGCAATGGAAGATGCCAAGGAAGAGATCACCATTGGTATGCCGCTATCCAGACCTTTACAGGAGAGTGGACTATTCCCTCCTATGGTATATCAGATGATCCGTATCGGTGAAGAATCCGGTAATACAGAGGAAATGCTTGACAAGCTGGCGGATTATTATGATGAAGAAGTAGAAATGTCCGTACAGTCCCTCATGGCAGCTATGGAGCCTATGATCATTATTGTACTGGCAGTCGTGGTTGGCGGACTGATCGCTGCATGTATGATGCCTATGATGTCTATGTATACGGCACTGGATAACTTATAATCATTTTGGATTATCCGTCCTGTGTAGGGACAGGACGATAATTAATAAATGGGGCGGAAAACTTACTACCCTGAAATTAAAAAACACATAAAAAGGAGAATGTAATTATGAACAAGAAACAGAAGAGCTTAACAAACAAAGGTTTCTCCCTGGTAGAGCTGATCATCGTTATCGCTATCATGGCAGTACTGGTTGGTGTACTGGCACCTCAGTTCTTGAAATATGTTGAACAGTCTAGAAGATCAACAGATATTCAGAGTGCAAGTAGCTTACAGACAGCTTTTTTAACAGCTATTGCTGATTCAGAAATCACAGGGACAGCAGGAACAGCAGCAACACCTGTAATCGTAACTGATGCATCTGTAACCAAGCCTTCTTCGGTAAGCGCATATCCTAAGGTTACAGCTACATTGTCTGGAATTGATACAACAGGTTTCTATGTTTATTATGATGCTACAAGTGGAGTATGTAATGTTTGTGTTAAGTATACCAGTGGAGGAACAACCAAATATTATAATCTTACAGACTCAACAGATGCTACGGCTTATAAAGCATTAAACTAATATAGAATTATAAGTGAACTTTGAAAGGCACCTGACATGCTCCCAACAATTTTACTCTACATAGTGATTTTCCTTTATGGAATCGTGATCGGTAGCTTCCTCAATGTGTTGATCTACCGTATCCCGAAAAAAGAGAATATTGTAACGACCAGGTCTCACTGCATGAACTGCGGTTATCAGCTGAAGTGGTACGACCTCGTACCGCTGTTCAGCTACCTGGCGCTGGGAGGCAGATGTCGGAAATGCAAGGCACATATCTCCGTTCAGTACCCCGTCATCGAGGCACTGAACGGAGTGCTGTACCTGCTCGTATTCTGGAAATATGGGATGAGCGTGGATTCCCTAGTCTACTGCTTGTTATTTAGTACACTTCTTGCTTTAAGTGTGATTGATTTCAGAACATATGAGATCCCTGTGGGATTTAACTTATTTATACTGGCACTGGGGCTGATCCACGGAGCTTTCCACTATACACAGTGGTTGGAGTTTGGGATCGGCTTTCTGTGTGTCAGTGTATTTTTGCTTCTATTGTATTATGTTACCGGAGGCAGAGCCATCGGTGGCGGAGATGTGAAGCTGATGGCAGTCTGCGGACTGTTACTCGGCTGGAAATTGATTATTTTCGCATTTTTACTGGGATGTATCATCGGTTCCGTGATCCATCTGATCCGTATGAAAGTAAGCGGCGAAGGACATGTCCTCGCCATGGGACCGTATCTTTCTGCAGGGGTGGCAATCGCCGTCCTCTGGGGAAATGAATTCTTACAGTGGTATCTGCATTTTTACTTATAAAAGATATCCGCATTTCGAACATGATTTCAGAAAGTTCTTCAAAGATTCCGCGATGGCGGAAGGCTTTTGAAATACAATAAATACCGGGAAGAGGAAGGGTAGAAATATGGCAATGAACAATCGCGTATTGAGTATTGAGATCGGCAACTCTTTTACGAAGATCTGCGAGATGGACTATAAGGTGAAGAAGCCGAAGGTCTACAAGGTATTGACGGTGGAGACACCGGAAGGCATTGTGGTAGATGGTATGTTGCAGCCCACACAGGAGTACGCAGACCATCTGGTGAATGCACTGGGAACGAACGGCATCCGTACGAAGAAAGTGCTGTTTACCATTTCTTCTACCAGAGTGGCAAGCCGTGAGGTACAGATTCCCAATGTCAAGGCGAACAAGATCGAGGCACTGGTGAAGACCAATGCCAGTGACTATTTCCCGGTGGATCTGACCCAATATGAGATCGGACATTATCTGGCAGGCGGTCTGGCAGAGAATGGCAAGCTTCGTGTCATGGCTCTGGCCGTACCCAAGGCTCTTTTAAACAGCTATTATCAGTTGGCACAGATGTGCGGCTGGGAGATCGAGTGTTTCGACTACAGCAGCAACAGCTTATACCAGATTCTCCGCGATGAGAAGTCCGAAAAAGTTACCATGGTCATCAAAATCGATGAGAACAGCACCATTGTGACCGTGCTTTCCGCCGGTAAGGTGTTATTACAGAGAACGGTGGCTTACGGTGTACAGGATGCCATCGAGACCATGATCGCTTCCGGAGCCTATGCCGTGAACGATCCCATGAGTGCGGTAGAACGTTTCCAGAAGAAAACCTGCCTGAACAGAGTACTGCATCAGGGAGATAAGGTCTGGGAAGAAAATGCCGGACGCTGGGAAGACGAGGATGCCGGTAATGTGGAAGTCACGGAAGCGAGACAGAAGATCACCGCTTCGCTGGAGCCTCTGATCGTGGGTGTGAGCCGTGTCATTGACTTCTATGATTCCAGGAACAGTGAAAATCCCATTGAAAAGTCCTATGTTACCGGTCTGGGCGGCAGCTTCAGCGGCATGAGCAAGTTGTTTACCAACTGTCTGGAGCGCAAGGTACATACCCTGTCCGAGATGGATGACAAGATCGGCATGAGCAAGGCCATCCGTTCCACCAGACCCGCAGCCTATATTTCCTGTCTGGGTGCGGTACTCGCCCCCGTGGGACTGATCGACAAGAGCACCCAGAAGTCCAAGGGACTGACCGTGGTCAGCGGCACGAATTATACCTTCGTCAGTGTGGCGGTACTGGTGTTGGGAGTGATCCTGTCCATCGCCATGGCAGCCACCTCTGTGACCAGATATCTGGGAAATGTGGCGCAGAATGTGTATCTGCAGAACCGGGTACAGGAGCTGCAGCCGGCACAGGCAGTATACAACGATTATCTGGCGGCAGAAGCCCAGTATGATAAATACACATATTTATATGCTTATACCCAGACTCCCAATGAGAATCTGGTGGAGTTCATCAATGAACTGGAACAGATCCTGCCGGACAGCTTCTATACCAACAGCTTCAGCTCCGACCAGACCGGCATCAGCATGTCAGTGACGGTGGAAGGGAAAGCAGCGGCAGCCCGTACGATTCTGAATATCCGCAACATGCAGAGCATTGATGATGTAGAGATCAGCAATATTATGGACAGCAAGGATGAGACCGGCACGTCCATAGTGACTTTTTCCATTACCGGAAGCTATAAGGATCTGACGGATGAGACCGAAGAGAGCGGTGAGGCACAGACCGGCACCCAGACAGCACAGTAGGAGGCAGCGGAAGATGAAGGTTAAAAAGAGTGAAATTCAGCTTTTGATCGCAGTGATCGGTGTTCTTATTGCTGTGTGTACTTATTTTCTGGTATATTCCAAATTTAATGAAAAATCAGATGCCCTTGAGGCACAGAATGTAACGTTATCATCCCAGGTGGCAACGCTGGAAGCCTTAGACCAGCGCAAGGCGGACTACATTGAAGCAACCGGGAAGATGCAGTCCTATATCACGAATTTTGAGAACCGTTTCCCGGCAGATATCTTACCGGAAGACAGCATTATGATGGTAAAGACATTGGAAGATTATACTCGTACCGAGGTGGCAAATATTGCATTCGGTTCCGAAGCAGAGGTGGTGTATACTCCTGCAGCGGATGCGGCAACGACGACTGCGGATGCAACAGCAGCCACGGATACGACAGCAACAGATGCTGCGGCAACAACTACAACGGCATCTACAAGTCCGGTATCTACGGACGGTACTGTTTATGCGGACACTCATATGTATGAAGTACCACTGAGCATCAGCATTTCCTGTACCTATGACGATTTCAAGGGACTGGTAAGATACATCTACAATCAGCAGGAACGTGAGAGCATCCAGGGCGTCAGCATCAGCTACAACGAGACCGACGGAATGCTCACCGGCAACATGACCATGAACACCTATTATCTGCTGGGAACCGATAAGGTATACAGTTCACCTTACATCCCGGATATGCAGATGGGCGTAGACACTATTTTCGGAAACGTGGAATAATAGATTTGCAATCATAGCAGTATACGACTGCTTGCAGGCAGGATACTGCTATGATTAGCAAATCAAACAACCATGAGCAGGGAGGACGATAGTCCGGAGTGCGAATGGTTGTCCGGTTTCGGGAGCACGGAGTGCGGAGAGACCTGTATTAGTCAGAAGCAGGAAGGACGACTCACATGCAGAAGAACACGGAGAGAAGACAACTGAATAACGAAGGCTTTTCTCTGATTGAACTGCTGATCGCCATCGTGATCCTGTCGATCATCGTTGTGCCGCTTTTGCACAGCTTTGTGACTTCTGCCAGAACCAATGCCAAGTCCCGCAACACCATGCATGCCACGGCCATCGCAGAGGATGTCATGGAGCTGTTCGAAGCACATACACTGGAGGAGATGGCAGACACCTATGAGGCGGCAACCCCTACCGGCTTTACTAACAGCGTGCAGAAGGATGCTTCTCTGGATGTGGACGGAGACGGCACAGCAGAAGATGGTATCTGGCAATATACCTTCCGGGATGAGAAGACGACTTCCGGCACCTATGATGTGGTAGTAACACTGGATCCTAACGGTTACACGGCACTGAATGAGAAGGATATTGTAAATATCCAGAACCTGGCAGGCAATCTGAATGCGGTATATTCCGAATCGGAAGATGCCGCACAGGAGGCTTACGGTTATTTTGAAGCGTATTCCGGCGGCAGAGACGTTATGGAGATTGCCAGGAATACTACCAAGACCATCGAAATATCCATAGACAGCAGCCGCATTTTACTGGATCTGGGAGACGGAGAGAGTGTAGAGACAGATGTGTATCTGGTGACGGCCTCCACAGTCTATCATTGCAATTCCGCCATCCTTACAGGCATCAGCGGAGACTACCCCCAGAACGGTACGGATTATGTGATCTTTTCCAACGAAGAGGCGGTAAGAGCCAAAGCGGCGGAACTTAAGAAACAGAAGGAGAGTGGGAACCCGGTGGACAGTGAGGAGATCATTTCCCAGCTGGCCAATATTATTGTGTGCCTGCAGCCCAGAGTGGAGGCTACCCAGAGCATAGTGACTTCTGCAGTCGATAAAGTGATCGTGAACAACCCGAAGAATGTACAGACGAATCTGTTTCTGGTGGAGCAGACTCCGTCAGCGGAGAGAATAGACAGCTTCACGGACGAAAGCACCGGTTTTAACCCGTATTCCTCCTGGAACAACAATTACAAGGCGGCATTTGAACTGCGGGAGACCTGGCCGGGCTGGATGTCCTCTGCCGGAGCCAGCATTGATTCCGCCTGCAGACTGCGGACGAATCTGATAGACCGCAGCAATACGGAATACATTTTCAATGATCTCAGCGTGTCCGGTGCGGCAGGAAATGCTGTCGGAGATGTGGCGAAGGATATTATGGGTGCGGACGGCGGTCTGACACCGACGGAGCGGCGCAATCGTATCTATGACATGCGGGTACAGGTGTATGTAAAAGATATGATCGGAGTGCAGTCCCCTGTACTTACCATGACGGGAACCGTGATCGAATGATCTGGCGGACGCAAGATAGAGGAGATACCGGAAGGAAGACGAGAAACATGAAGATATGCGGAAGAAATCCCAAAATATTTTCAAGGGTAAGACAATTCCACAGACGAACGGACAATAAGGGCTCAGCAATGGTCGTTGTGATCATTGCCATGGCCTTTATTGGCATTTTAGCCAGTGTTTTGATGTATATGTCACTGCTGAACTATCAGATGAAGGTGAACAATCTCAAGGCGAAGGACAACTTTTACTCCGCAGAGACTGTGCTGGATGAGATCCGGACGGCTATGGGAGAGCGGGTGTCCGCTTCTGTCGGAAGTGCCTATGAACTGGTCCTGAAAAATTATGAGGCAACCTCCGCAGAGGAGAAGCAGAACAAACTGAGATATTATTTCCTGAAGGATATGCAGGATTATTATGCAGTGACAGGAAGTATGAATATCAACAACTATGATCTGACCAAGCTGTTCAACAGCCTGTCTTCGGAGATAAAGAGGGGGACGGTGCTAGAGACATTGAATGACTCCGGGGAAGTAGTGTACCGGATGGCTCTGGACAGCAGCGGCAGTCTGAAGGTATATGTAATGACAACGGATCCGGTGACGGGCAACAAGGAGAGAGTGGAGACCACGGATATTCCTACCGGACGTTTTCAGTTGTACACCGACGGACTTTCCTTCTGCGGTCTGAAAGTGACTTATACGGATACCGATGGCTATGTGTCCGTGATCCAGACCGATATCCGGGTGAAGATGCCGGATATGGATTTTGCACAGGCAGTGACGCTGCCTTCTATTACGGGAATCTCCATGGTGGCACAGGAGAATATTCAGGCGCTTCCTTCCAATCCTGCGCTATACAGCATCAATGTCATCGGTGGCAGCTTTTATGCGAACCGTTTTATCGTGGGCAGCGAAGAGTCCGGCAAGGGTAACGGTGTGACGGTGGAATGGAAAGAGACCACCGGCAATGCAAACGAAGACAAGCGTATGGTGATGGCTTCCGACTTATATCTGGGAGAAGGAGCCACACTTACCACAGATCAGTACGGTGAAGTATGGGCAGGTTCCATTGCCATGAACGGAGGTATTCCGGGCAATACGGGAAGCAACGGAACGTTGAGCTTTCAGGGAAACAACGTATATGTGGCCGGAGACCTCAGGATGAACGGAGAGCGGAATGTATTTACCGCCGGAGCACAGATCGACGGAGAATATGCCGGACAGTATATTGGCTTCGGTAATGGAAAGGGCGTGGACAGCAGCGCCATTCTGGTCAACGGCACGGATACGGAGATCTATCTGAATGAATTGAAGAATCTTACGCTGGCGGGAAATTCTTACATTTCTCTGACGAAAGCCAAGGATGGAATTACCAGTGAGGATGGTGTGAGCAACACCGGAGTACAGGATGTGATGATGGGACAGTCTATCGCTGTGAAGAGTGACCAGCTGGCTTACCTCGTTCCGGCGCAGTGTATCGGTGTGGATGCTTCCGGCAAGACCGTGTTAAACGGTGCCAGCAACCCGATCACGTTGGAGCAGTATAAGGACAAGATCAGGGACCAGGCGGATGTAACGGAAGTGGCATTGAATATTCCGTCCGCTACCCTGAATGGTCATACGCTGGCCGAGTACGGACTGACCCAGAACAATATCCAGAAGATTTTCAAGCGGATCAACAGCAAGATCACGCTGGTGTATTATTATGTAAGCTTTGACAGCACCTCTGATACCGCGAGAGCCAATGCCAACCGGTATTTTCAGGATTATTACGGTGCCAACCAGCAGACCATGGAAGCCTATACCGGTCTGTATACCAAAGCCATTCAGGTGCGTGGACAGCAGAACGGAGCGTACATCATGCATCTGGCAGGCAATGTGGCCATGTATGACAGCAGTGCGGCTGCGGGAAGTCAGGAGAAGCTGTTGGATGCCACACTGACCAGTGATGGTGCCAATGCAGGATATCAGGCACTTTTGGCATCGGATCAGTTGAAATTCCAGGCATTGTCCAAGAAGATGATCGATGTCTATGAGCAGCTGCTTCCTTCGGAGAAGACGGATGCAGCCAATGCTTATACCAATCTGGTAAATGAAGGGGAGATAACGACCTTCCATGCTGTATTAAACGGCAGTACCGGAAATAAGGTGGAGTCAAAATATTTCGGCAATACCACAGGAAGCCTTGCGGAGCAGGGATATAAGGCAGTTATTGTAAAGGGTGATTATACCTATCCGGAAGCCGGATTCGGCGAGTTCAGTGGACTGATCATTGCTACCGGAGATGTCAAAGTGACAAAGGAATTCCAGGGAACGATCCTGTCCGGCGGAACGATCACGCTGGATCAGAATGTCAATGTGGAACCTGACCGGGATGCGGTGCTTCATGCCCTGACCTATTCCAGAACGATCGTAGATGCTGCCGGTAAGACACAGGAATATCATGTGGTAGACTTTTTGAATGGCGGAGACGGTTACCTGAGCAGTAACGGTAAGTCCTATAAGAACAGTGATATAAATCTGGGAGATTTGATAGTTTATGAAAACTGGCAGAAAGAATAACAACAGTGGTTTTTCCCTGGTGGAGCTGATCATTGTCATTGCGATCATGGCGGTGCTGGTGGGTGTGATGGCCACATCCATTACATCCCTGACCGGCAGGAGAGTCCGGAAATGTGCGGACGAAATTGTGACAACACTGGAGCGGACCAGAGTGCTGACCCTCGGAAAAGAACAGAATCAGGTGGAGTGCGTTATCGGCTATAATGATACGACCAAGGAATATACGGCACAGATCCGGCAGGGAGATGTGGAGGTATCCAACAGGGTACTGGGAAAAGAACCTATTGATATAAAGGTATATTTTGAGGGAGATTCCACGGGATATTCCCTGACGGAACTGAAGGGATCCGACAGCCTGTTACCTTATGTTTCATCTTCAAATGGGCTGCATCTGGTGTTTAACCGTGCATCCGGGGCCTTTGAGAAGGATACCTGTACGGCAAACAATGTGTTGAAAGAATATTGTCAGAAAATCGTCGTAAGCAACGGAACGAGAACCATAGAAATCACAACGGTCGGCAAGACTGGTAAGATCCTGACGAAGTAAGGAGGTTGACCATGGGGATTGGTAAGAAAGGATTTACTCTGGTAGAGATCATCGTATCTCTTGCAATCATGACCATAGTAGCAGGTGCGGTGGGAGCATTCGTGATCGCCGGCAACAATTCCTATATGCGGGGAAACAAGGAACTGACTCTGCAGGAAGAAGCCCAGCTGACCGCCAACCAGATGATCGATCTGATCATTGATGTGGAGAAGGGGATCAGCTTTTCTAATCTGACGGATCAGAAAGCTGTGGATATGGACGGTAATGTGGCAAAAGACGTTAACGGCTTGGACGTAACGAATGCCAGTGTCAGTGAACTGCGTCTGATCAATAACGACAACAGCTATATGATCCGTTGGCAGGGTGGTGCCGGAGCGGATTATGCCGATGCCAATCAGGTGTATCTTTATGAGGTAACAAATACTAAGGACGGCGAAGGCAAAGTTGTGGTAGGAGATTTTGATACAGCCAGGCCCGCACTGATGGCAGAGCATGTCAGCAGCTTCAGCGTGGACCTCAGTGAACTGGATAAGCGGAAAGTCGTTCTGAACATGACCTTTACCTATCAGGACAAGTCCTATGAAATTTCCGAGACCATCAAGCTGAGAAATGATCTGAGCTCCGAGCCGTCCAGCATCTATTCCTGGATCAGCGGCATCCGTATCATTCCGGATCACGCAGATCTGAAACAGGGACAGGCTTTCGTCTTCGATTACGAGATCACCGGAGACAAGGAAGCCATTGCTCAGGGCGTGACCTGGGCCGTAAGTTATCAGGATGGCAGCGCATGTAAGAGCACCATCAGCGGTAACGGTAAACTGAGTGTGGCAGCGGATGAGACCATAGCAGAGAATATTCTGACAGTAACCTGTACCGCCGTAGCGGATCCTACCATAGCGGCAACGGCTACCGTAACGGTACAAAAGCATATGGTGGATTCTCTGGATATAGAACCGAAAGATGCTTCGGTGATTCAGGGGGACAGCCTGCAGTACTCTTATACTATGGAAGGAACAGAAGAGGCTAAAAATGCCGGGGTGACCTGGAGCGTGGCAAGAGTGGACGCAACTGGACTTAAGGCAGGAACCACGATAAATGGGAGAGGTCTTTTGACGGCTGACAGATATGAGCCGACCGGAACACTTGTGCTACAGGTAACCTGTACTTCCGTGGCGGATCCCGGAATGTCTGCATCCACAAAGGTATCGGTATTACCCTATACCAACATTGACGGAAAATATGATGCAACACTGATTGCCAAGAATCTGACCACATATGATTTTACCGAAGGAAGTACGGAAAAGATCGGTTATAAGGCATTGATTGAATGTCTGCCGTCCTGGGCGGATTACAGAAATGTTTATCCACAGATTGAGTGGAGTGTGGTAGATGATTATGCCAATAATTACAAAATAACCGGTTTGACAGATTCTGATGGTCGACAGTTCCAGGCAGAACTGGAATGTGGAAATATGACGGATACGGTAGTACGTGTACGTGCGGTGATAGCTTTATCAGCAGATATTAAGATTACCAGAGAAATCGATATTACAATCCCTCCCCTGAAGACGGTTGTAAACGCGAAGGAACCGTATATTTACTCCAAGCAGTTTGTATTAAACCGTAATGGAAAAATTAATTGCGAGATTCGAAATTATAAAGGGGAAGTAAATTGGAGATTTGCAGATATTCCCAGTGAGCTGAATAATGATTTCAAGGTATGGAACGGAATACAAAAATCATATCAGGTCGGTTTTGAAGTCTATGACGGAGCATATGATAATGTTCATCAGGAAGGCTATCTGACAACAGAAAATACGGGAGAATCTACAGAGGTAAGAGCACTTAGCTATATTTCCTGGGATACCGAATATCGTCTGAAGCTTCAGGCATGGAGCCCGGATGATTCCACATTAGTGGCCGAAACGGTAATACTGGTGCCGGTAGTGGATATCTTATTTGCCAATGATCAGCATGTGATTACGGTGCTGAGACCTACCTGGACGAATCGTTATGATCTGCATGCGTATGGTTTTGAGTCTGGAAGAGAGAAAGGACATAGAGCAGCAAAACTGGCAGGATATTTCCAGGGAGAACTGCCGTTGGATTCCAACACGAAATTTGCAGAAATTGATAATATGCATCTTCCTTTTTCGCAGGTACAGTTTGATATTGGCGCACATGAAGAAAATGATTATTTAATTATGACCATTTATGATGAACGATATCCGGATCATAAGAGAAATCTTTTACTGGAAGTAGAGAAGAATCCGGAGTGGTGGGAATGGAAGGATAATAAATGACCATGAATTGGAAACGCAATTCAAAAAAGTATATAGCAGGAATCCTCACCATAGCTTTGGCCGTCGGAGCCGGTCAGAGCTATGGCTCTATGGAGGTCAGTGCGCAGGAAAGAACCCTTCCGGGTATTGAAAAACTGGTACAGGATACGGTAGCTTCTTCTGATGGTACTTTCCATATTCTGGAGATCGTTCCGTCGAAGGAAAATGCCACGATCGGCTATCTGGCAGGCGGCGAGGAGCCGGTATCTGAGGGCAGAAAGCTTTCCGAGATGCCGTCAGCCACAGAGCGCCAGACAGCTATGGACAGTCTGGATGCTGCAAAGTTTCCGACGACAGGTCCGGTTACTTTTTCTGCCTACAGCGAAAGCACCGGAGCTTCCAGAACCGAGGACGTAAGAGGACGCTTTGTATTCCGACAGGACGGATCCGGCAGATACAATTATCAACAGATCGATGCGGTCTATCGCGAGATTGCCAATGGGGAGACGGTAGCAGCAGGAGAACGTTATAACCGATACAGTGCATTGGAGGCCGCTGGAGACAGTAACCGGGATGCCAAAAGCGTGACTCCGGTATTTTCCCATAGATCTACCGGAGGAAGCAACGGACTGGAGACTACGATTATCAATGGTTCAGACAGCGCCAGGGGATATGCGCAGGGCTTATATGCAATTTCGGAGACGGATCTGGCCGCTATTGATAAAACGAGTTTTCAGGCAAAAGATTATGTGGACAGGACAATCTATCAGAAGATAGGTACGGGTGAGACTGCCGTTTATACCTATCTCGGACAGATTGTATACGGTACCGATGCGGCACTGCCGGATGGATTAAAGACTACGTCCAGGGGGGTATCCGGAAATGATGCAGGTACTGCTGTGCAGGCACGCACGACATCCGGAGGAGATGCGATAGCAGCCTATTCTGCCGGAGATATTACCCAGAATCTCTACATCCTGGATCATGCACAGCCGGATAGCGCACAGCTTTTGGCAAAATGGGATGATGTTTCGAAGGCATATACATTTGAGACCATAGCCAGTGCCTATCTTGTGGATTTCACAGCAAATGATAACGGCGACTATTATGTATCTGCAATGACAGTAAGTGACAAAAACGGTGATTACCGTCTGATCGATACCTATCGTAAGGATGAGGCCGGCAGCTACACTATGGTGACACCGGGTTCCCTTCAGGTTACTTACAAGGGGGAAGCGGGCTTTGACACCGCCAACAGCTATGATTTTGTAGGGGATGACAGAGAGGATGCTACGGAGACTATTGCCTATAACGGCGGTTTCTACAACAAAGAATGGTTCAAGAAAAATGTCCTGAATCTGTCCGGTACCAGTCGTTATGAGAGTGGTACAGCCACCGGAGACGATATCGATACACTGAAGATCGAAGTGACAACACTTACCCTGCAGGAACTGGCTGATCTGGCAGATGCTTCCATTACAGCGGAGGATTCTTATTGTGGAATTGATCTGGCAGATGTGGATCTGTTCTATTTTTCCGGTCAGGGAAATTACGGGGCAGAGCCGTCCAATATGGTCTCTGCGGCAACCGTGATCGCAAAGCTGGCATTTGGCGTGGACGACAGCGGGATCAGAACCGCTGCAGCCAGAGTGCCGGTGATCATGGATTATAATTTTTATGCCAAGAACAGCACCCAGAGCAATGAAGTGTTGACGAAACTGGCATTGACTCTGCTGCAGGTGTCGGATGACAATGTGGCAAACGCAATCGCAAGTCAGGGAGATTCCTATTGGGAAAATGTAAGTGTCGATACGCTGAAAAGCGCGGCAGAGGGAAATATCAGATCCTATGCGTCTGCAATGCAGGCGGCAAATGCGGATACCCTGACGTTGGATACCTTGAAGGAATACCTGAACGAAAATGTATACCTGAACAACGACAGTTCCAAAGCTTATGCGGCAGAGGATTATCTGACGGATCTGAAGTCAGATAAGACAAGAGCATGGATCTACACGGATGTCCTGAAAGAGATCCGCTACGAGAATTTTCTGATCACACAGGAAAATGCCACGGCGGTCACTTTGAATGAAGAGATCAGCAAAGCTTCCATCACCAGATATATTATGAACTGGTATCTGCACAGAAGCCAGGTAAAGGACAGCCTTGCGGTATTGGATCTGGAGCCCTGTTATGATTTCGGAACCGGAGCTTTATCTGCAGATTCCGTGAAAGGATTTCTGGGGCAGAGCAGTTACGGTGGAAGGATTTCCATTACCCAGATGGCTTCCGCAGAGTTCATTGGCAAGATAGAGGATCTCAACGATCGATATGATATGATCTATGTGGGTGCCCGCACCGGAACCATGAATGTGAAAAACAATCAGACCGTTTACAATGACGGTTCCATGAATGGGCTGATCTATACGCATATCGGGGATCTGTATGATTATAAGGATGAATCGGATGATAACAAGAACCGTCTGAAGGATGATTCTTTAAGTCACACTTCCAATCAGTACCGTGGCCCGGGAAATGATATGAACTCCACCAGAGAAAAGGAGTTCGAGCAGTATATTTCCGCCGGGTATCCGGTAGTATTTGCGGATGCACTTCTGACGGGAATTGACGGTAAGGTGAGTGCCAATACGGCAACAGTGGACGAAAGTTCCTATTTTTACCAGTTGATACAGTTTGCCTTGTCCACGGATGAAAGCGGCAATTACAAATACTGGCAGGAGAATGTATTTGCGGAGAGTCAGCTGACGACTGCAGCCCGGGAGACAACGGAGCAGAAGGCGGCCAGAGAAGAGAGACAGAGAAGCTTTGGCAACCATCTGAATCTGTCCAAACTGCAGATCGAATGGGTGAAAAATCTTGGGGAAGATTATATTCCTACAGAGCTGCATTACAACGGGGACGGTATCAACGATGCGTTCCTGAAGATGACGGACGGTAAGTTCTATCTGCAGTATATTTTTGCTCTGTCCAATGATGCGGCTGCCTCCCAGGTGAGCACGACGTATGATTGCAAGCTGTATATTGATAAGAACTCCGACGGTCGCTTTTCCGGTTCCGATGTAATCGGGCAGACACTTTCCTCCACGGAGGAGCTTTCCGGACTGAATCTGTATGTCAGATCCGGGCAGGAATGGAAGGAAGTGGCGAAGAATGACAGTGGCCATTACGAGCTGCGCACCGGATATACCTATAAGGTAGTCAGAGTGCTGCCGGATGATTATCAGGGAGTATTGCCCTGGAAGATGATCTTCTTTGATAATTCTGATGCACTGGTGAGAACCGCAGTGTCCGGTTATACGGCAGTGGACAGAGGTTCCAGAGTGGATATTCAGGTATTGCAGCTGATGTCCGACAGAAAAGCATCTAATGACAAGACACTGTGGGATCTGGAAAGTGACAGTGATGTAAAGTCACTGTTAAGCGGTATCCGGGAATTTAATGTATCTATTGATTCCGTGAAGACTTCAACTTTTATCAACGGATTGATTTCAGACGATCAGTTGAAAAAGCTTAAGACCGATGAACAGAAGTCTGAGGCTTATTACAATGCGGCATACAATACTTTCCAGCAGTACGATATGCTGATCCTGGGATTCGGAGACAACTATCAGTTCGGAAGCAAGGATCAGAGCCTGAAGAACATGGCAGTATCCGAAGCCATCCGTGATTATATCGAAGATGGTAAGAGTGTCCTGTTTACCCATGACAGCAGTTCTTATATCAACAGTAAGGCTGGTAGCGGTAAAGGCTGGTACTGGGGCTACGAGTTCAACAAGACCATGCGTGCGGCGGTAGGGCTGGATCGTTATGGTGCGTTGCTGGAATATTATGATGACCAGAGGAACAATTCCAGTTTATCCGATGCCCAGAGAAAGCGTTATGATGCTTATTACAATATTCTGGACACGCAGTACAATTACGATACGGCATGGAAGCCGGGAACGGACCGGAGCAGTGATCAGACGGTCGGAAATATCGAGGGTACGACCAAATATACGACAGTCCGGTATGTGCAGAATCGGATCAATGCGATCCTGCGGAAGGGAACGTCTTATACGAGTTTCTATTTTCCGATTCGCAATTCTCTGTTTTATCAGGGTATGGATAAGACGACGAACTCTCAGGGGCAGATCACGGTGCTGGGAGATTACAAGGAATTCGGAGACGGTGCCGGTCCTGATATGATCGTTACGCAGGTAAATCAGGGACAGATCACTAATTATCCTTATCAGATCACTACAGAAGAACAGCAGACTCTGACAGTGGCGGCAACACATTATCAGTGGCTGCAGCCGAACATGGAGCTGGATAAGGATGGAGACGGCAAAAATGATATTGTGGTATGGTATTGTCTGTCTGACCTGTCCGACAATGCCAAGACCAGAAAGACACAGACTGAGAGGAACAACGGACGGGGCAATGACAATGGTGTGAACCTGTATAATGTCAGCCCCAAAGATGTGGTAAATAACTATTATATTTACAGCATGGGCAATGTCACGTATTCCGGTGCGGGACATACGGAGCCTACAGGAATGGCGGAGAAGAAGCTGTTTGTGAACACCATGGTAGCAGCTTACAATGCCGGAACCAAGGCACCTTCCGTATTTTTCCGGGATGACAACGGCAACACCATTGACTCCGTATATATGATGTATGATGCTGCCAACAAGATGATCCTGGATCGCAGCAATAAGATTCAGGTGGATTTCAAGGCTACCGATTACAACATCCTGTCTTCGGCAACGGAGATCCGGGTAGAGTTCTTCAAGGAGTCCACGGATGCGGATGCTATGGAGATCGCATACGGCAAGGGCACACTGAAGGTGAAGCCTCTGACCGGACTTACAGTGACAAATTCTGCCAAAGCGGAAGTGGGAGCACATGTGATTGCCGGCGGAGACAATCACTTTACGGAAGGTGGAAAGGACTATTATGTCACAGGTACGTCGTATTATTCTGTGACCAGTGACGGTGTATACACGCTGGCATTCCCTGCATCGGAGATGGGCCTGTTCTCCGGCAGCGGCAAGATGACGCTTAACGATCAGGATGCCGCCACCATCTATATCCGGGCGACAACCGTTTACGACAACGGAGCCAAGCGGACCGAAGGCGCTGTTAAGAGCCTGACGGTCAGCGCAGCGGAACTGTTTGACCTGGATTAAAGAATTCGCACTCAAAACAGAAAAGACAAATTGCACAAAGAGTAGGGCTGTGGAAAATAACCAATTTCCGCAGCCTTGTTTTTGTGAGAGTTTTTGGGCGGGATTTTCTTGCAGAATCAATATATGTATGCTATAGTAATCACATCTTAAGAAAGTCTATATAGGCAATATTCTGAAAAAGTTTTAATGCGTAGATGCAGTCGATGGCGGATCGCCGCGAATTCATGGATTGACAGAACAATCGGACAGGGAGGAAACTATTGGAAACAAACGATATTGTGACGAAAAATTTTGAAAGCTATGCGGATGTGGCGGCGGACATAATTAATGTTCTGTTACATGAAGGGAGAAGAAGGGTTAAAGATTATGAAATGTTGTCGGCGGCTACTGAGAGTCTTTACTTGGATAAAGAAAATGGATTGCGAAATCAATTGGAAGATGTAGCAAAGTACCATGTGGTAAATGGGGTGCCTAAGGTATTGTATTTATTTGCCAATCAGACAAAGGTGGATAAGGGCATGGTATTGCGCAAGGCCGGGTATGCAGGTGGAGAATACCGCAGACAATATGAAAAACAAAATCCGAGCCTATATCCTGTGATAGAAATTGTGTTATACTGGGGAAAGAGCAGGTGGAAAGGGGTATGTAGTTTGCACCGGTTATTTGATGAAGAAGGGGCGACTGCAGATATTATATGGAAGTATGTAGATGATGTACAACTTCATGTTTGGGAAATGCGTCATTTACCCAGAGAAATACGAGAGCTTTTTCAAAGTGATATGAGAATCATCGTGGATTATCTTGCAGAGGGAGATGGCTATCGGTCGGACCGGAAAGTGATTCATAAAGAAGCAACAGTTAAGATGCTACGGATATTATCCGGAGATACAAATGTTGATGATACCGGAGATGCATTAAAAGAAATGGGAATCAAAGAGGAGGATGAGATCAGGGTGTGTGAATTATTTGATCAGTATACAAGAAAAGGGATTGCACAGGGAATTTCGCAGGGGATTTCTCAGGGAGTTGCGCAAGGAATTATTATAATGTGCAAGGATTTTAATACCAGTTATGAAGAAACTTTACAAAAGGTGAGACTGAAACTGAATATCTCAGAGCAGGAAGCTGAGAAAGAAATGAAACTTTATTGGTAAATATGGAATAGAAACTTGACTTTTTCTATGTACTATGATAAATATATACTATACCTACTGGAACAGTAGGAAATATAAAGGGAATAATATAGTATACATAGACATAGGAGGAGAAAAAGATGGCATTTGCAGCAGAGACCATATGTGTCCAGGGAAGTAATGAGAGAAAGGATCCGTTCGGCGCCATCAGCATGCCCATTTATCAGAATGCGGCGTATGCGCATCCGGGACTGGGGAAGAGTACGGGATATGATTATTCCCGCTGCAGCAACCCCACCAGAGACGAAGTGCAGAAGACGGTTGCTCTGTTGGAACAGGGAACAGAGGCACTGGCATTTTCTACGGGAATGGCGGCAATCACTGCAATGATGGAAATCTTTTCTCCCGGAGATCATCTGATCGCTACCGATGATCTGTATGGCGGAACATTAAGACTGTGGAACACGATTAGCCATAAGAACGGAATATCGGTAGATTGTGTGGATACTTCAAATGTGGGGACCGTGAAAGCAGCGTTGCGCCCGGAGACAAAAGCTATCTATCTGGAGACACCGTCCAATCCGATGATGAAAGTAGCGGATATTCAGGCAATTGCAGATCTTGCGCATGAGAATGGATGCCTGTTGATCGTGGATAACACATTTCTGTCTCCTTATTTCCAGAAGCCGTTGACATTAGGAGCTGATATCGTGGTACACAGTGGAACCAAATATCTGGAAGGACATAATGATACTTTGTCCGGTTTTCTGGTGGTGAAGGATAATGCTCTGTATGACCAGCTCTATAATATCTACAAGACTACAGGAGCCTGTCTGTCTGCGATTGACAGCTGGTTGTTACTCCGCGGTATCAAGACACTGGCAGTCCGCATGGAACAGCACCAGAAGAATGCTCTGGCCATCGCACACTGGCTGGAACAGAGACCGGAAGTGGAAGAAGTCTATTATATCGGACTGGATTCCAGACCGGATAAGGAGCTGATTGACAGACAGTGCAGCGGATACGGCGGAATGATTTCTTTCCGATTGAATTCTGCGGAGAAAGCTGTTAAAATTTTGGAGAGCGTAAAGCTGATCCGTTTTGCAGAAAGCCTGGGAGGCGTGGAAAGTCTTCTGACCTATCCCATGAAGCAGACCCATGCAGATGTACCCGTAGAGGTCAGAGAGGCCCTTGGAGTGGACGAGAAGCTTCTGAGAATGTCCGTTGGTATTGAGAATATCGATGACCTGCTGGCAGACCTGGTGCAGGCTTTTGCCTGAGAGGGGTTGATTGGTATACATAGTAATTTAGCCAGTTCCGCGGAAAGTTTCACGGAAGTCCCACAACAGACGCAACGAGTCAGGACGTGCAGAAAGTCCTGGTAGAATAGGTACGATTGACAGAAAAATTTAACCTGCAACTTGGGGCCACAGGCAGAAAGCTTGCAGGTTGTCGAAAGGTAAGAGGATTCGTATGGCTACATACAACTTTGATAAAATTATAAATCGTAAGGGAACGAACTGCCTGAAGTACGACTATGCCGTGGAGAGAGGCAAGCCTGCGGATGTGTTGCCACTGTGGGTCGCAGACATGGACTTTACAGTATCGGAGGAGATTACGAAAAGCCTTCACGCGGCGGTAGATCATGGAATCTACGGATACACCCAGCCTAAGGATGCTTATTATAATGCCATAACCAATTGGATGGAAAAGAACCATAATTGGAAGACGAAGAGAGAGTGGATCATGAAGACCCCCGGTGTGGTATTTGCACTGGGTGCAGCGGTAAAAGCTTTCACAAAGCCGGGAGATGCGGTCTTGATCCAAAATCCGGTGTATTATCCCTTTACCAATATCATTAGGGACAATGACCGTAGGGTGATTGATAATACATTGGTATACGAAAAAAGGGTAACTGAAGGAAAGTCGCAGTACAGCATAGATTATGAAGACTTCGAGCGCAAGATCGTGCAGGAGAATATAAAACTGTTTATCCTGTGCAATCCTCACAATCCGGTGGGAAGAGTATGGAACAGAGAGGAACTGCAGTATCTGGGAGAAATATGCCTGCACCATCATGTGATCGTAGTCAGTGATGAAATTCACAATGATTTTGTATATCCCGGATTTGAGCATACGGTGTTTGCCAATGTGGATCCCCGTTTTGCGGAGTTCACCGTGACCTGCACCGCACCCAGTAAGACCTTCAATCTGGCAGGCTTACAGATTTCCAATATTTTTATCTCAAATGAGACATTGCGGGAAGCATTCCAGAAGGAAATCGACAAGACCGGATACGATGAGCCGAATGCGTTGGGAGCGGTAGCCTGCGAGGCTGCATATCGTGGCGGACAGGAGTGGCTGGATCAGTTGAGAGCTTATTTGCTTGAGAATCTGAACTTCCTGCGAGCATATCTGCAGGAGAAAATTCCACAGATTCATCTGGTAGAGCCGGAAGGTACTTATCTGGTATGGCTGGATTGCAGTGAACTTGGGATTTCCGGCAAGGAACTGGATCAGTTTATCGTAGAGAAAGCGGGACTCTGGCTGGATGGCGGAGCAATGTTCGGACCCAGTGGAGCAGACTTCCAGCGAGTGAATATTGCCTGCCCCAGAGCAACTCTAGAGCTTGCACTGGACAAGCTGAAGGCGGCAGTAGACAACCTGGGCTAGGTCCGACAGATTTGATGTGAGCAAAGAAAAATATCTGTGGACGCTTGTTCCGATAGGACAAAAATTATAGCGGTATAATATTAACAGACATATGGTATATTTTTACAATGTTGTCCATATACTGTAACATATCAGGCCATTCATGACTGATCACGGCAGCTTATGCTACGCTTGTGATCCCTGATGAATGGCCTTTTCGATAGTATTGCCATAAGGAAAGGAGCACACAGTATATGCCAAGAGGACAGAGAAAATCCCTGGAGGAAAAGATCCAGGCAAAACAGGAGTTGATCAATGCGCTGAATATCCGCATTGAATCCGAGGAACGGGAACTGGAAGAATTATATGAGCAGAAGAGGCGCAAAGAACTGGAGGCAGTAAGTGACCTGATCGAGGATGCCGGCCTGGCACCGGAGGAAGTCACCGAAGTCTTGCAACAATACATTGAGAACCGCAGCGCAAATGCATCGTGAGATTGCAGGTGAAAGAGAGCTTGCTCACCTTAAAGAACCGGAGCTGTACCGCCCAAAAGTTAGAAACAGAATCAATCTAATGACTGGAGGTCGATACACGCCCGGTCTTTTTTTGTGCCCGTTTGGTTATCGCCAATCATGCAAGCATGTTGGCTCTCTTGCGCTCATTATATCGTGAGCACAGCTCACTCAATGCATTTCGCAAAATCACACTTGCAAGCAAGTGATTTTGCTTCA
>OOAH01000983.1_pt1 | contig 29226 bp, 23 predicted proteins | sample 1671801 | NCBI WGS metagenome assembly OOAH01 (sample SAMN06348194, study PRJEB24527) | human gut metagenome | biome: human gut; feature: ankylosing spondylitis patient; material: feces | host: Homo sapiens | place: China | collected 2015-10 | reverse complement strand
CGCAGCTTACGGGACAGCCTGCAGAGTGATCTGCGGGCTGTCTTTCTGGATAGACAGCATCGGTCACGTTCAATACCATAGGAGAATCGCATGGGCTTTAACACACTACCCTTTATTTTCATCTTTCTGCCGGTGTTTCTGGCAGTATATTACCTGATGCCGGAGCGACTGCGAAACGGCGTTCTGGCATTAGGGAGTCTTGTCTTTTACCTGCTCGGCACATGGAAGCGGCCGTGGTGTCTGGCGCTGCTGATGGGGCTCATGGCTCTGACGTGGCTCTCCGGCCGGAAGCTGGCGGGGAGCAAGCCCCTGCTGGTGGGGAACCTGCTGGTGCTGGGCCTGTGCCTTTTCGGCTTCAAATATGCCGGCCTGCTGGGCAGTGGCATCGCCCTGCCGCTGGGCCTGAGCTTTTACTCCTTCCAGATGGCCGCCTACGTCATCGACGTGTACCGTGGCCGCATGGAGCCGGAGGAGTGTCCGGTGTCCTACGCCGCTGAGATCCTGATGTTCCCCAAGCTCCTCTCCGGCCCTCTCATGGATCCGGCGGATCTGAAAGCGCAGATGTACCGCCGCACCTGCACCCTGCGGGAGCTGGATGCGGGCCTGCGGGACTTCATCATCGGCCTTTCCATGAAGGTGCTGCTGGCCAACCAGATCGGCGGCCTGTGGCGTCAGGTCAAGACCATCGGCTTCGAGAGCGTCTCCACCCCTATGGCGTGGCTGGGCCTTGTGGCCTACTCCCTGCAGCTGTATCTGGACTTCTGCGGCTATTCGTGGATGGCCATCGGCGTGGGGGAGATGCTGGGCTTCCGGCTGCCCCGGAACTGCGAGCATCCCTACGCCGCCCGCTCCATGCGGGACTTCTGGCGCCGCTGGCACATCAGTCTCAGCTCTTGGTTCCGGGACTATGTGTATATCCCGCTGGGCGGCAGCAAAAAGGGGGAGGGCCGTACCTACCTGAACCTGCTGGTGGTGTGGCTGTTTACGGGCCTGTGGCACGGCAGTACGCTGAACTTCCTGCTGTGGGGACTGTTCCTCTTTGCCCTCATCTCTCTGGAGCGTCTGGGCTGGGGCAAGGTGCTCCGGCGCAGTCAGGTGATCTCCCGGCTCTATATGCTCCTGGTGATCCCCCTAAGTTGGATGCTCTTCGCCATCCCCTCCCTGAAGGACATCGGCAGCTATATCGGGCGGCTCTTTGCCTTCTCCGGCGGCACGGCGGTCCATGCACGGGACTTTCTGGTCTACGGACGGCAGTACGCCGTGGTGTTGGTCATCGGTCTGCTGGTGTCCACGCCCTTACCGGAGAAGCTCTGGCGCCGCATCCGCACCTCCCCGCTGGGAACGGTGCTCCTGCTGGTGCTGTTCTGGGTATGCGTTTACTGTATGGCGGTGGCCACCAACGACCCCTTTATGTATTTCAGCTTTTGAGGACGAGCAGCCATGAAGAGATTAGAACCAAAACAGAGAGGACTGGCCGTGCTGGCCATCCTGCTGGTGGCCACCTCCCTGGCAGCCACCGTAACGGGCCTTGTGCTGAAGGCCCAGCTGCAAAAGTATGTAGGGGGCTGGGAGGACCGTCTGGCCATCGCCGTGCCATTCATGCTGCTGCATGACAACACAGACCTCCGCCGCATGGAGCAGGCCAAGCAGCGTAGTCAGGATGAGCCAAAGCAGCCGGAGCAGCCCACTGAACCGGAAAAACCCGACGAACAGGAGAAGCCGCAGGTGCCGGGAGTGCCTACGGAGCTTCCCACCGTGGTGCCGGGGGCCAAATACGGCGAGGACGAGAGCTTTTTCGACGATGCCCTGTTCATCGGAGATTCCCGCATGGTCAGCTCCGCCTACTATGCAAGGCTTGGCAAGGCGGATTACTTCACAGACGTTGGCATGAACGTGTTTCAGATGTTCTCCGTTACCGCCTCGGACGATAACTTCGATGCCACGGACCTGCCGACCCTGCTGCAAAACCGTACCTCTAAGAAGATCTTCATCATGCTGGGCATCAACGAGTGCGGCTACCCCATGAGCAGCCTGCTGAGCGCCTATCAGGAGGACATCGACACCTTGAAAAGGCTCCAGCCGGATGCCACCATCTACCTGCTGAAGGTCTACGGCGTGTCCCGCTCCGTGGCGGAGGGTACCAGCTACTTCAGCCCCCAGCGCCTACAGGAGGTCAACGACGGCATCGCCGGTCTGGCCGACGGCAAGAAGGTTCACTGTCTGGATGCCGCCCACCTCTACTGCGATGACGAAGGCTACATGAAGGAGGAGTACACCAGCGACGGCGTCCATCCCTACGCCAAGGATGCAGCGCTGTTTGCCCAGTGGCTGTGCCAGCAGATCAGCGGCGGCCGGTAGGCCTTTACAGATCACCGGATGTGTGGTATCCTGTGTAAGAACACAAAGGGAAAGGGGGATGGCAAAATGCCGGGACTCTATGACCGGGTGCAGCGCAGCCCCCGGCAAAAAACCTTCCCGTGGTGGGCGGTCATTCTGGCGATCGCTCTGGTAGTGCTGACCTGTATCGGCCTGTTCATCAGCCGGCCCCAGCGCATCATGAACCGCTACGAGGCCTGCATGGACGCCGTCTCCGCCAGCACCATCTATGCCAAGCGCCACCGGGGCGTCCGGGCGCTGGTGGACGGACAGGAGCTGCGCCTGCGAGAGAGTAACGCCCGCTCCATATACAGCAGTCTGGCCGCTTTGGGCGTGGGCCACTTCACCGACCGGCTGCCGGAGGGGGAGCCGGATGCCACCCTCTATTACAGTGACACCTCGGTGATGCGCCTGTGGCGCTATCCGCTGAAGCGCAGCAGCTCCGGCCGCTGGGAGGGTGTGTTCGTTTCCTTTGTATCGCTGGATGGCACCACCTACTCCTACTACACCGACCGAACGGACTGGCAGAATATCTCATGGCCATTGTCACCTGAGAGCAACGCCCCGTGGAGCAACTGAAGAATGACCGAAGGGGGTGTGACCTGTGGGTCACACCCCCTTTTTCACAGCTCCTGCTTGATGGAGCGTATGGCATTTTTCTCCAACCGGCTCACCTGCGCCTGCGAGATGCCGATCTCGGAGGACACCTCCATCTGGGTCTTGCCCTGGCAGAACCGCAGGGCCAGAATGTTCCGCTCACGGGGCTGCAAGTGGGAGATGGCGTCCTTCAGCGCCAGCTGCTGCAGCCAGCCCTCATCGCTGCTGTGGTCGTCCCGGATCTGATCCATGACGCACACGGCGTCCCCGCCGTCGGCGTACACCGGCTCATACAGAGACACCGGGGCTGACATGGCGTCCATGGCGAACACCACCTCCTCACGGGGCAGCTCCAGCTCCTGGGCGATCTGCTCCACCGTAGGCTCCCGCTGCTGCTGGCGCAGGGTGCCGACGGTATCGCGGTCGGTCTGGCGTCGAAGATTCTGCCGCACAACTTCATCGAGCTGATCAATGCGGCGATCGCGCATTTGCAGGGGAGGGATTTCGTGCTGTACCCCGATTTCCCGACGGGCGGCATGATCGACGTGAGCCGCTACAACGACGGACTGCGGGGCGGTACGGTCAAGGTGCGTGCCCGCATTTCGAAGATCGACAAGCGGACGCTGGCCATCACCGAGATTCCCTACACCACGACCACCGAGTCTATCAAGGATTCGATCGTCAAGGCCAACGAGAAGGGAAAGATCAAGATCCGCAAGGTGGACGACAATACGGCCGAGAAGGTCGAAATCATCGTGCAGGTCGCGCCCGACGAGTCGTCGGACAAGACCATCGACGCGCTCTACGCTTTTACGGACTGCGAAGTGTCGATCGCCCCGAATGCCTGCGTGATCTGCGATGACAAACCCCATTTCCTGGGGGTGAGCGAGATCCTGCGCCGTTCAGCGGAGCATACCCGCGAGCTGCTGAAAATGGAGCTTGAAATCCGCCTGAACGAACTCAACGAAGCATGGCATGCGGCTTCTCTGGAGCGGATTTTCATCGTTAATAAATTGTATCAGCTCATCGAGGGCTGCAAAACCCGCGAGGAGGCTTACGCAGCCGTCGGCAAGGGGTTGGAACCGTTTACCAAGGTGCTGCGCCGTGCGGTCACGACCGAGGACATCCAGCGTCTGACGGAGCTGAAGTTCATCCGTATTTCGCGTTACGACAGCGACAAGGCCGACAACGAGATCCGGCAGATCGAGGAGGATATCGCCCAGACGCAGCACCATCTGGCGCATCTGACCGATTATACGATTGCTTATTACGAGCGTATCCGCGACAAATACGGCAAGGGCCGCGAGCGGCGTACCGAGTTGCGCGAGTTCGACTCGATCGAAGCGACGAAGGTGGCTGTCACCAATGCCAAACTGTACGTCGATCGTGTGGAGGGCTTCTTCGGAATCGGCAAGTCGATGAAGGATTCCGAGTTCGTGTGCGACTGTTCGGATATCGACGACGTGATCGTGTTCACCAAAGACGGCCGCTATGTGATTACGAAGGTAAGCGACAAAGCCTTTTTCGACAAGAATATCTATTATATTGGGGTGTTCAAGCGCAACGACGAGCGGACGATCTATAACGTCCTCTACCGCGACGGCAAGAACGGCCCGATCCTGATGAAGCGCTGCGCCATCAAGGGTATCACGCGCGACAAGGAGTACAACATCACCAAAGGCGATCCGAAGAGTGAAATCCTCTATATGTCTGTCAATCCGAACGGTGAGGCCGAAGTGTTGAAGATTTACTTCAAGCCGCGTCCGCGTTTGAAGAAGGTGATCGTCGATCTCGATTTCTCGACCGTGGCGATCAAGGGGCGGCAGAGCCAGGGCAACCTTTTCTCGCGTTACGGCATCCATAAGATCGTCCTCAAGGAGCGGGGTACTTCGACCCTCGGAGGACAGCAGATCTGGTACGACGAAGACGTGCACCGGCTCAATACGGACGGCCGGGGCGTATTGCTCGGCGAGTTCCAGGGGGATGACAAACTCATTGTCCGCACGGCCAAGAACGTCTATTACACGACGAATTTCGACATTACGCAGCACTTTCCCGACGATACGGTTCACGTGTCGAAATATTCGCCCGACACGGTCTATGCGGTGGCCTATTTCGACCGCTCGCAGAATTACTACTATCTGAAGCGCTTTACGGCCGAGCAGGGTGAAAAGATGCAGTCGTTCCTGGACGAAGATGCCGATCTGGTGGCCGTGACGTCCTGCCCGGGGGCTGTGCTGGTGCTGACCTTCCAGGGGGCACAGGCTTCGCGTCCGGCGGAGGAGATCGACGTGGACGGTTTCGTCGGCGTGAAGAGCCACCGGGCCAAGGGCAAGCGCCTTACGACCTACGACGTGGCGACGCTCGCTTTCGTGGAGCCGGAGCGACCCGAGCGGCCGGAGCCTTCCGGGGAGGATGCTCCGAATGGTTCGGAGGGGGATTTCGACCTGCCCGAAACGATGACCGTCGAGGGTACGGACGCCGAGTTCGAAATCGAACGTCCGAAAGGCGACACGGAGGAGGTGATCGTCGATACCGAGCAGTTGAATTTATTTTAGGAGTTAGGATATGATCGTTTTTCTGGTCGGATACATGGGGTGCGGAAAAACCACCATCGGCCGTCGGCTCGCCCGGCGGTTGGGTTACGACTTCGCCGATACCGACGACCGGATCGAGAAACAGGAGGGTGCCGACGTGTGCGACATCTTCCATTATGCCGGTGAGGAGTATTTCCGCAAGGCGGAGCGCGGGATGCTCGAACAGCTGATCGCTTCGGGCGACGACCTGGTGGTTTCCACGGGCGGCGGGCTTCCCGTCTGGGCGGACAACATGGCTCGTATGAACGGAGCCGGTCTGACGGTCTATATCCGCCGTTCGGCGGAGCAGATCGCAGCGCGTTTGAGTCCTCACGGACGTTGGAAGCGCCCCAAGTTGAGGGGACTCGACGACCGGGAGCTGGTCGAATTCATGTCGCGCAACATGGCCGAGCGGGAGCCGTTTTACGGACAGGCTGCGCTGACGATCGACGGCGGCGCGATGAACGATGACGAAATCCTCGAATTTATCACTGAAAAACTGAAGGAACGAAATGGATAACCGGCCTGTCGGCGTATATGATTCGGGGTTGGGCGGCCTGACGGTCTGGCGCGAAATTCGCCGCCAGTTGCCGGAGGAGTCGCTCGTCTATCTGGGCGACGGTAAGAATTGTCCCTATGGTGCGCGTCCGGCCGATGAGATCTGCCGTCTAGCGGACGAGGCGGTCGGACGGCTGGTCGGTGCCGGTTGCAAAATGGTCGTCGTCGCCTGCAATACGGCTACGGCTGCGGCCATCGATTTTCTGCGCCGCAAATACCGGCAGATGCCTATCGTAGGTATGGAACCCGCCGTGAAGCCCGCCTGCCTGAATACCCGCAGCGGGGTGGTAGGTGTGCTGGCTACGGCCCGGAGTTTGGACGGCGACCTGTTCCGCCGCACGGCAGCCCGTTACGGGGAGAATATCCGGGTGCTGACCGCCGTAGGCGAAGGGTTCGTCGAACTGGTCGAGGAAGACCGCGAGCAGTCGCCCGAAGCCGTCGAGACCGTGCGCCGCGTGCTGGAGCCGATGATCCGCGAGGGTGCCGACCAGATCGTGTTGGGTTGTACGCACTATCCGTTCCTGCTCCCGGTTTTCCGGCAGGTGATCGGTGAACGCGGGGTTGCCGTGGTCGATCCTTCGCCTGCCGTAGGACGCAGGGTGGGGCAGTTGCTCGACCAGTATGACCTGCGGGCCGAAAAAGGCGCCACCGCGAATTACGGATTTCTTACCTTTGCGGATGAAGCGTACCGGTCGCGGCTGGAATGCAAGGCTTTCGGTTAGCGGCTCCGCACCGGCTGCGGTCCGAAAACGGAATCGGGGGGGGCGGCCCTTTCGAAACCGATCCTGCATTTGAACTTTCCGAAAAAAATCCCTACCTTCGCTCGATAAATATACGATATGGCTACCAAGAAAAACAGTTCGGCAAAAAGCCCGCAGGCTACCTCCCGTTCCAACCGTGACAGCATGCGTTGGATACTGGGCTTGCTGCTGCTTTTCGCGGGGCTTTTCCTGACGGCTTCGGTGCTGTTTTACTATTTCGACTGGCGGGCCGACATGAGCCTTGTGTCCGGTGTCGAACAGGAGGATCCCCGCCTGGCAGACCTGTCGGATGCGATCGAGAATCCCTGCGGTTACGCCGGGGCTTGGTTGGCCGAGCGTCTGGTGGGGCGTTCGTTCGGCCTGTTCGGTATCATTTTGCCCCTGATCGTCACGATGGTCGGAGTGCGGATCATCCGCCAGCGTCCGCTGCTTTTCAACCATTCGGTGCTCGGAGCTTTGTTGATTCTGATTCTGGGTTCCCTTACGTTGGGCTTCGCCTTCGGCGAGAAGTGGGCCGTTTTCGGCAGCGGGTGGGGCGGTGCCTTCGGGGTCGAGGTCGCCCGGAGGCTGACGAGCGTGATCGGCGTGCTGGGAAATATCATCCTGTTGCTGGGCGCCTGGATTCTGACGGGCGTGTTCATCAACCGCAACTTCATCAATACGGTCAATACGGCAGGCAATGCAATGGTGGACAAGGGCGGCAAGATCGTCGATCTGGTCAAACAGTCGGTCGTGAATGTCGCCGACCATCGTTCGAAATCCGGGGAGGAGAAGACCGATCCCGAGCCTGAACCCGATTCTAAACCCGAATCCGAACGGCCCCAGCCCGAACCCGTGCCTGCTCCCGTCGATGCGTCGGCCCGCACTTCCGCTGCGGATGGAGCGGCCGAGGTGACGATTCAGCGGCCTGCGCCGGTTGCGGCTCCCGTTCCCGATGAGCCGGACGAGAGTCCCTTCCTCGAAATTCCCCTTACGGAAGAGGTTCCTGCAACGGTTGCCGAGCCGGCTCCGTCCCGTTCTGCCGGACCCCGTATCGTGGGGGGCGACGATGTATTTACCGAGGTCGATCTTTCGGGAGGCGAAGCCGACGCTGCCTTTACCGCACCCCGGGAACCCGAGCAACCGCAGTATGCGTCGGAGCCCGCGCCGGTCGTGGACGGAATTACGGAATATACGCTTACGGCGGAGCCGGAAATTCCGGCCGAAGGCGTCGTGGTGACCGTTGAAGCACGCGAGGCCAAGGTCGTGGACGAGAAAAGCATCGAGAGCAGTCTCTACGACCCGTTGAAGGATCTGAACAACTACCAGCGTCCGCCCGTGACGCTGCTCGAGGATTATACGTCCGATTCGCAGGTGAGCGACGAGGAGATTTACGAGAACAAGTCCAAGATCGAACAGACGCTCAAGGATTTCGGGATTCCGATCCAGCGGATCAAAGCTACGGTGGGACCTACGGTGACGCTCTATGAGATCGTGCAGGCCCAGGGCGTCAAGATCTCCAAGATACAGGGATTGGAGAACGATATCGCCCAGAGCCTCAAGGCGCTCGGTATCCGCATCATCGCTCCGATTCCGGGCAAGGGTACCATCGGTATTGAGGTGCCGAACCGCGACAAGCAGGTCGTGTCGATGTATTCGGCCGTGCGTTCGCTGCGGTTCCAGGAGTCGAAGGCCGAACTTCCGGTGGTGATCGGTCGCACGATCCAGAACGAGAACTATGTCTTCGACCTGGCGAAGATGCCTCACCTGCTCGTGGCCGGTGCTACGGGGCAGGGTAAGTCGGTCGGTTTGAATGCCATCATCACCTCGCTGCTTTACAAGAAACACCCCTCGCAGCTCAAGTTCGTGATGATCGATCCCAAGATGGTCGAGTTCTCGCTCTATTCCAAGATCGAGAAGCACTTCCTGGCCAAGATGGAGTCCGAGGACGAAGCGATCGTCACCGACCCCCGCAAGGCGGTCTATACGCTCAACTCCCTCTGTACGGAGATGGACAACCGGCTGGAACTTTGCAAGATGGCGGGAGCCCGCAACATCGCCGAATACAACGATAAATTCACGGCGCGGCGGCTCAATCCCGAAAAGGGACACCGCTACCTGCCCTATATCGTAGTTGTGGTCGATGAGTTCGCCGACCTGATTATGACGGCCCGCGAGGTCGAAGGTCCCGTGATGCGTCTGGCGCAGAAAGCCCGTGCCATCGGTATTCACCTGATTATCGCCACGCAGCGCCCCGACGTGAAGGTCATCACGGGCGGTATCAAGGCCAATTTCCCGGCCCGTATCGCCTTCCGCGTGATGCAGATGATCGACTCGCGCACGATCATCGATCAGCCGGGCGCCAACCAGCTTATCGGCCGGGGCGACATGCTCTTCTCGAAGGACGGGGAGCTGATCCGTATCCAGTGTGCGCTGGTCGAAACCCGCGAAGTGGAGCGGATCGTGGATTTCATCGGCCGCCAACAGGGATATTCCGAAGCCTACCGGCTGCCCGATTACGTGCCGGAATCGAGTGGCGGAGAATCCTCGTCGCTGGGCAGCGAGAGCGGGGCTCCGGTGCGCTACGACACGCTGTTCGCCGACATTGCCCGTGCAGCCGTGTCGCAGGGACAGATTTCGACCTCTTCGATTCAGCGCAATTACGAGGTGGGCTTCAACCGTGCCGGTCGGATCATGATGCAGCTCGAGCGGGCCGGCATCGTCGGCCGTCAGGAGGGAGCCAAGCCGCGCGATATTCTCTTCCACGACCTGCCTTCGCTGGAGGCCCGCCTGCAGGAGTTGGGAGTATTTTGATGCGATGATCGCTCCGGACGAGGCTTGAATGTGTTTGGGTATTATGAAATAGGGATTGCCGTTGTCTTGTCGTACGAAAGCGGGGTGCGGAACACTCTTCGGATTGGTAATTCGGAATAAAAACGAGGGAGAAAACGATGAATTGGATCGTATTGTTTATCGCGGGAGTTTTCGAGGTGGCCATGACTTTCTGTTTAGGGAAGACCAAGGGGGCCCAGGGTACGGAGCTTTATCTTTGGATCGGAGGGTTCGTCCTGGCGACAGTGTTGAGTATGGGTTTGCTGGCCAAAGCCGTGCAGACGCTCCCGATCGGTACCGCGTACGCTATTTGGACCGGCGTGGGAGCTCTCGGTACGGTGTTGCTGGGGATTTTCGTCTTCGGCGAATCGGCGGGTTTCGCCCGGATTTTTTTTATCGTTACCTTGTTCGGTTCTATCGTCGGACTAAAATTGGTTTCGCATTGAATATATTGAATAAGGATGGTCGAAACATTCGTGATGTCGATTGTCGTTTTTCGGATTTTTGAATTCGACCGTTGTCGGAGCGGTTTCGGAGTACATTTGCAGATTCGGCCGATGTATTCGGGCGAAAATCGACGGAATGACGACGGTTCGGTCTATCGGAGTATAATCGGAAAAAATATCTTATGAAACGATCTGTTTTGTTGTTGGCGGCACTGTTTGCCGTGTTCTCTGTCCAGGCCGATAACCGGCCGCAGGCCGTGTTGAAGCAACTGACCGCTGCGCTCGGAGCGCTGGAGGGGTACAGCGTAGTCTTCGAGGTGCATACCGACGGGGATGTCGTGCCGGGCTATTATGAGGTGAGCGGCGACAACTACTATATGCATGTCAATGGGCAGGAGGTTTACGGCGATGCGGAGTTCCGTTACGAAATCGACCCCGATCGTAAAGAGGTGGTTATCGACCGTGTGGATCTCACGTCCCATAATCTGCTCAATAATCCCACCCGGGCGTTCGATTTCATCGACGGCGAATATGCCGCCTCGCTTTTGAGCGAGAAGGGAAGCACGGCCGTAATCCGGCTTACTCCGCTGCGTATCCAGTCGGCCGTCGGGCAGATCGACGTCGAAGTGGACACGGCCCGTTCGCTGCCGACGGCAGTGATCTACGAAATCGACGGCGACCGGGTTCGGATCGACATCCGTTCCGTCACCGTTCACGAGGCGTCGCCCCGCACTTTCGATGCGGAGAATTACGCCGGGTACGAGTGGATCGATTTCCGGTAGTGTATTTTTCCCGATCGTGCTGGCGGTCGTAAATAGGGCGTGATGTATAAAATTTGTCCGAACGGCTTTGAAATTCCCCGACACTTTGCCGGGGGATTTTTTTGATGTTGTCAAAACGGCTGAAAAGGGCTGAAAATGGTGTGTGCGGTGAAAAAACTTGCGGAAACGGGTGATTTTATTGGGTCCAAAGTTGCTTATTCGACGAATAAATGCTATTTTTGTGTGTTTATAGAATGTATTTTCGGATGTTTTCGATAAGCGGGAACCGACGAATAGACTCGTCGGACCGAGCGAAGAGAACAAAGAACGTAAGTCCGCTGTTTTCGATCGGGCGAAGAAGTAGTCCGAATGTAGAAAATAAGGGGTAAAGTTCGATGTTTTCGACCGGCGAAGGGCGGCGCGGGATGCGTTCGGGCCATGCCGGGCAGAGAAAACGAAGAGAGAAACTCAAAGAATAACATGCTGACAGAAGAAGAAAAGAATGCCGGATTGGAGGGAAAAATCATTCCCATCAATATCGAAGAGCAGATGAAGTCCGCTTACATCGACTATTCGATGTCCGTTATCGTATCGCGTGCGCTGCCGGACGTGCGGGACGGTTTGAAGCCCGTACACCGTCGTATTCTTTACGATATGAGTGCGGAACTGAACCTCTACTCCGACAAACCCACGCGTAAATCCGCCCGTATCGTCGGCGACGTGCTGGGTAAGTTCCACCCGCACGGCGACAGTTCGGTCTATGGAGCGATGGTGCGTATGGCCCAGGATTGGTCGATGCGCTACCCGCTGGTGGACGGTCAGGGTAACTTCGGTTCGATGGACGGCGATTCGCCTGCGGCGATGCGTTATACCGAGGCCCGCATGCAGAAGATCACCGATGAGGTGATGGCCGATATCGACAAGGATACGATCGATTGGACGCTCAACTTCGACGATACGATCCCCGAACCTACGGTGCTTCCGACGAAGATCCCCTTGTTGCTGGTGAACGGCGCGAGCGGTATCGCCGTCGGTATGGCGACCAATATGGCGCCGCACAATCTGGGCGAGGTGATCGATGCCTGCTGTGCTTTCGTGGACAATCCGGAGATAGCATGTGAGGAACTGCTCAAGTACGTCAAGGGCCCCGATTTCCCGACCGGAGGAATTATTTACGGCTACGAAGGGGTTCGGGAAGCGTTGCTGACAGGCCGGGGCCGTGTGGTCATGCGTGCCCGCACGGAGATCGAGCATACGGCCAGCGGCCGCGAGTGCATCGTCATCACCGAAATTCCCTATATGGTCAACAAGGCGGAGATGATCAAGAAGATCGCCGACCTTATCAACGAAAAGAAGATCGAGGGCATTTCCTATATCAACGACGAGTCCGACCGGAACGGCATGCGTATCATCGTCATCCTGAAACACGATGCCGTGGCGAGCGTGGTGCTCAATACGCTGTATAAGAATACGCCGCTGCAAACCTCGTTCGCGGTGAACAACATCGCGCTGGTGAACGGTCGTCCGATGATGCTCAATCTGCTGGATCTGGTGCAGCATTTCGTCGAGCACCGCCACGACGTGATCGTGCGGCGCACGCGCTTCGATTTGGCCAAGGCCGAGAAGAGGCTGCATATCGTGTTGGGTCTGCTCATCGCGCAGGACAACATCGACGAGATCATCCACATCATCCGGGCAGCCAAGAACCCCGACTTGGCCAAGCAGGCCATGATGGAGCGCTTCAGCTTGAGCGACGCACAGGCTTCGGCCATTATCGAGATGCGTCTACGCGCTCTGACGGGACTCGAACACGACAAGCTGGTTGCCGAGCGCAACGAGCTGGAGGCGCAGATCGCTTATTTCAACGATGTGCTGGGCAGCCGCGAATTGCAGATGAAGATCGTTAAGGACGAATTGTTGGAGGTGAAGGCCAAATACGGCGACGAACGGCGCTCGGAGATCGTTTACGCTTCCGAAGAGTTCAACCCGGAGGATTTCTACGCCGACGACGAGATGGTCATCACCATTTCGCACCTGGGCTATATCAAACGTACGCCGCTGGCCGAATACCGTACCCAGAACCGGGGCGGCGTCGGCGCCAAGGGCAGCGCGACGCGCGACGAGGATTTCATCGAGCATATCTATATGGCCACGATGCACAATACGATGCTCTTCTTCACGGAGAAAGGCCGTTGCTATTGGCTCAAGGTTTACGAGATTCCCGAAGGGACGCGCTCCTCGAAAGGACGGGCGATTCAGAACGTCATCCAGATCGAGCCGGACGACAAGGTGCGTGCCTATATCAACGTGAAGCGTCTGGACGATGCGGAATACGTGAACAACAACTATATCATCATGTGTACCAAGGACGGCACGATCAAGAAGACCAAACTGGAAGCGTACTCGCGTCCCCGTCAGAACGGCGTCAATGCCATCGTGATCCGCGAGGGCGACCAGTTGATCGAGGCCAAACTCACCAGCGGCAGCGCCGAGGTAATGATCGCGGCCCGGGAAGGCAAGGCGATCCGCTTCAACGAGAACACGGTGCGTCCGATCGGACGTGTCGGGGCCGGTGTGCGCGGTATTTCGCTCGACGAAGGCGACGAGGTGGTCGGCATGATCTGCATCGAACCCAATAGCTCGCAGGACGTGCTGGTACTCAGCGAGAACGGTTACGGCAAGCGTACCGATCTGGACGAATACCGCATTACCAACCGCGGCGGCAAGGGTGTGAAGACGATCAACATTACGGAAAAAACCGGCAAGCTGATTTCGATCCAGGCTGTGACCGACGAGAACGACCTGATGATTATTAACCGTTCGGGGCTGACGATCCGTACGGCGGTAGATCAGATCCGTGTGGCGGGACGTGCTACGCAGGGCGTGCGTATCATCAACCTGCGTGAGGGAGATGCCATCGCTTCGGTAATTGCCGTTCCCGCCAACGAAGAGGAGGAGCCGGCGGTCCTCGATGGGGCGGGCGCTCCGGAATCCGAGTCCGAAGAGAACGTTAGTAAAGAACAATAGAAGATAATACCTATAAATTAAAAACCCCGTTCATTATGAAAAAACTTATTTTGGCCCTGGCCGCCGTTGCCTTGTTGGGAACTGCTGCCCAGGCACAGAAAATCAACAAGGAGGCCTTGTTGCAGAAGATCGAAAAGAACGAAACGGCGAGTGCCGATGCGAAGAAGGGAGCGAAAGCCGCTACCTGGCTCAATTTGGGTAAGAGCTATGTCGAGGCCATACTCGCTCCTACCAAAGACCTCTATGTCGGAGAACTCGGCCTGCAGCTGGATATGACATTCGGCAGCCCGAAGTCGATCGACGAAGTGACGATCAACGGGATGTCGGTGGCCGCACAGAATTACGATTATTTGACCGTTTATGTTTCCAATGGACAGGTCATCGGCTGGAAGGAGATAGAACCTGTAAAGGAAGGTGCTATCGATAAGGCGATCGCTGCTTTGAACAAGGCTTACGAACTCGATTCCAAGCAGGGTCCGAAAGTCAAGGAGCAGCTTATGGCGATCAGCAACTACTGTTCGCAATTGGGCGATGCTTGCAATAATATCGGTGAATACAAACTCGGTTCGGAGGCTTTCGAAACCGCTTTCCGCGCGGAGATGAGTCCGGCTTGCGGTACTCCCGACGCTTCGCGCCTTTACTATGCGGGCTATCTGGCCGCTGCTGCCGGCGAGAAGGACGCTGCTGAATATGCTCGCGGCGTGGAATTGCTGAATAAGGCGCTTGAAATGGGATATACGGATGACAACGGTATGATCTATTACTACCTGTTCCATAACTATTATGGCCAGCGTGAGGCGGACCGTGCCAATGTCCTGAAAGCCAAAGACGCCCTGACGACCGGTATTACTAAATTCCCGAAGAATCAGGATATTCTCAAGAGTTTGATTATGTTGTATTCGATGGAAGAGGGGTTGGGCGATTCGTCGGAGCTGGTTACGATGCTCGACGATGCGATTGCCGGTGATCCCCAGAACATCGAACTGTGGTTCAGCCGTGCCCAGATCTTCGTTTCGTTGGAGGATTACGATGAGGCGATTGCCTCCCTGGAGAAGGCGATCGAACTGAATCCTCAGTCTTACGAAGCGCAGTTCTTTACGGGTTACTACATCATTATGAAGGCCGATGCACTGAATCAGGAGGCCAATGAGAAAGAATATACCAATGAGGGCGAGTATGAAGCTGACCAGAAGGAGATTCTTTCGATCTATTCGCAGGCTGTTCCCTATCTGGAAGTTGCCCATGAGATTATGCCGCAGAATCCCGATCCCGTACAGCTGCTCAAGACTCTTTGCTATCGTCTGCGCGACGAACCCGGCATGATGGAGAAATACGAGAAATACAACGAGCTTTACAAACAGATGTAATTCGAACGTTGGTTTCCAAATAAAGCCCGGAGCAAGACGCTCCGGGCTTTTTGTTTTTTAACCGATCACTTTGTTTACAGACACGTTTGTTCCCTGTACCGAAATGGCGGCAGCGGTGCGAAGAGGAAAGTTCCGTATAATCTTTTCGTTACTGTTGAAAAATTTATTGCAGTACGGTGTATGCAGTAGTTGAAGAGAAAGGGATCTGCCGGATGAAGAACCCCGGTTATTTGGATCGGCGGAGAGGAAGGGCCGTCCTTTGCAGGGCGAAGATACGTCGGGAAATTTATGCCGCAGCTTTTCGATAGATGAGCCGCAGGCGCCGGGTCATCAGAAGTTGCAGCGTGCCGCGCAGGAACATATAGAGCGTGAAGGCCAGCCAAAGAGCGTTGTTCCCGATGACGGGATAGAGCGAGTAGAAGATACCGAAATAGGCGACGGTCGAGAGCAGCATCGAATTGCGCATCACTTTGGTTTCGGTCGCACCCACCATGATACCGTCCATGATGAAGGGCATGGCGCTGGCCAGCGGGATGAGGATGATCCAGACGATGTAATTACCCGCCGTCGAAACGACCTGTGCTGCGTCCGGAGTTCCGGCCTTGATGAAAATGCCCAACAGGTCGCGCCACCAGATGAGGTATATGCCGACGAACAGCACCGAGATCAGTGTGCCCCAGCCCAGACAACGTCCCAGGCAGCGACGCAGCGATTGTTCGTCCCGGGCTCCGATGAAGCGTCCCGTGAGGGCTTCGGCGGCATAGGCGAAGCCGTCGTTCATGTAGGAGAAAAGGGTGAATATCTGGAGCAGAAGCGTATTGACCGTCAGCAGGATCGGGTCCTCCATACGGGCCGATGCCGCCGTGAAGAAGGTATATACGGCTACGATACAGAGCGTACGGACGATGATGTCGCGGTTGATGAGGAAAAATTTCCGCACCGGTTCCCAGTCCACCACTTCACGCCACGTAAACCGTGTGAGAATTTTGCGGTATCGCAGGATAAGCAGCAGGACAGCCAGCAGAACTCCCGTATTTTGGGCCACGACCGAGCCGTAGGCGATGCCCGTGATGCCCATGCCGTGTCCGAATACGAGCCACAGGCTCGTGGAAACGTGTACGATATTCACCGTGACGGCGATACACATCGGGATCACGGCATTCTGCATGCCTGTGTACCAGCCGTTGAATCCGAAAAGCATGATACCGGCGGGTACCGCCCAGATGCGGGCGTAGAAATAGTCGTGTACGATTTCGTTGCCGTTCATGGCCCACAGTGCCAGTCGGCCCAGAGGGTTTTGGAAGCAAATAACCAGCAGGCCGAGAATCGCTGCGACCAGAATGCCCCGGACAAGCATGTTGGTGCATTCGTGGAAGTTTCCTGCACCGAAAGCCTGCGCCGTGAGTCCGCTGGTACCCATGCGTACGAAGCTGCAGTTCCAGTAGATGAAGTTGAAGATGGATACGCCGATGGCGAGTGCCCCGATCGTCGCTGCGGAGTTATCCAGGTGTCCCGCGACGGCGGAACTCACGATGCCCATAAGGGGGACCGTGATGTTGGAGATGATGTTCGGAACGGCTAATCGGAGGATTTCTCGGTTCATGTCCTGGTTTTTGATGTGCAAATATACGGCTTTTGCGGATAAGGGGAAATATTTTGGCACGGTATTTCGATCTGATTCCCGCAGGGATAATCCTCTTTTTCCGGAAAATAGCGGTTGTCGGTGCCGTTATCCCGAAAATTCGATTACCTTTGCTGCCTGCACCGGTGTTTTCGGCCGGTGCGAATGCCGGGGTTTTCCCTGTTATGCAGGGGAAATCGAGTGAAATCGCCGATTTGGGACCTGGCGTCGTAAAACGCCGTAGCGTGAGTTTTGCGGGTTCCATCGACGATTGCGATTTCCGGGAATACGACTTATTAAATTCGCAAAACTCACAGAATCGATTATGAAAGATTTCAAAAACGACTCGGATACGACGTTGGCCCGCTTCGGGCGCGATAAGCGGGCGCGTATTTCCTCTGCGGAGCGTATCGAGCGTCGCCCGCGTTTGCAGCGTGATGCCGCCGATTCGGAGCACTCTTCGGACAGCCGTCCGCGCGCATCCTACAACCCTAATTTTACGAGCGACAACCGTCCTGTGCGGGAAGACCGTGCGCACCGTGACGATTCCCGTCGTTCCGGGAACCGGTCGTTCGGTTCGGACGACCGACGCAGGGACGATGCCGCGGATCGGGAGTTCAAGCCTCGTTTTTCGGAGCGGAAAGACGGGTACGCTTCCCGCCGGTACGAGGATAACAAACCGGGCGGTTTCAAGAAGTTCGGCAAACCTTACGGTGAGCAGAAGGAGGGGCGCGACCGGTCATTCGGCGATCGGAAATCCGGCGGTTATAGCCGTTCGGACAAACCTTACGGCGAACGTCGGTACGACGACCGCAAACAGGACGGTTACAAGACATTCGATAAGCCTTACGGTGAACGCCGTTCCGACGATCGGAAATCCGGTGGGTTCCGGGGCGGCGACCGCTCGTTCGGCCGCCGGGACGATAAGCCCCGAAGTTATCCCAGATACAATCCCAATAACCAGACGGGAGAGATACGCCTGAACCGTTTCATCGCCCAGTCGGGGATCTGTTCGCGCCGCGAAGCGGACGATTTCATCCAGGCGGGGCTGGTGACCGTCAACGGGGTGGTCGTGACGACGCTGGGAACGAAAGTCCAGCCTACGGACGAGGTGAAATTCAACGACAGCCGTGTCGAGGGCGAGAAGAAGGTCTATCTGGTGCTCAACAAGCCCAAGGGTTACGTGACTTCGCTCGACGATCCCCACGCCGACAAGACGGTCATGGAGTTGGTGAAGGACGCCTGTACGGAGCGTATCTATCCTGTGGGACGCCTCGATAAGAATAGTGTCGGGCTGTTACTTTTCACCAACGACGGCGATCTGACCCGCCAACTCACGCACCCTTCGTTCCAGAAGAAGAAGATTTACCAGGTGTCGTTGGACAAGCCCCTCACCAAAGCGGATATGGAGCAGATCGCTCAAGGCATTACGCTGGAGGACGGCGAGATCTATGCCGATGAGATCGCCTATGTCAAGGAGGACAAGACGGAGGTGGGGATCGAGATCCATTCGGGCCGCAACCGCATCGTGCGCCGTATTTTCGAGCATCTGGGTTATGCGGTCAAGAAACTTGACCGTGTTTACTACGCCGGGCTTTCGAAGAAAAATCTCAAGCGGGGACAGTGGCGCTTCCTGACCCGCGAGGAGGTGCAGCGCCTCAAGTCGGGGCAGTATGAATAGGAGTGACGCCCAAGCGATGTATAAAGAAAGCCGAAATCCAAAGATTTCGGCTTTCTTGTCGGATGTTCCATCGAGGATTTCCGTTCTGATCCGTCGGATCAGTGGGTCGCCCGGTACCAGGAGGTCTGTGCCCATTCCGGGGCGAATCGTTCGCACGGGGCGCTGGTCGTTACGCCGGAATATTTTCCGTCTTCGATCGTATGCATCCCGTTCGGAGCGTCGCCCAATCCATATACCGAGTAGAACGAAGGCGTATGCAGCCGGCTTTCCGTCGGGAAGGCCTTTCCCATTTGTGCTCTGAACTTATCGAGCAGCGGATCCTTTTCGTCGCAGATCGCCTCGATGTATCCCTGCAAGTCGTAGAATACATGCTCGTCGAGCCCTTCGTAGGTTTGCAGCGATGCCCGGTCGTACGTTTTCCCCGGATACTTCGTTTCGATCTCCTTGACGATAGCCGCCAGCGGCTCCAGTTCGCCGGTGACCGTCAGGGCGATGCAGCCTGATTTCGTGGTCGCGCGGTTCATGTAATAGTCATAGTATTCGCTGCAGACACCCGGCAGGTCGTAACTTGTGCCTGCATCGGCGAGCAGGTGCGGCAGAATATCGGTGTAGTTGAAACCGGCGGCCATCACTTCACACGGTGAAGCGATGATGCGATCGGCACAACCGCGAAGATCGTACAATGCCTCGATCGAAGACATGAAGCAGGCGTCGAAGAGAAGGTAGTCGAAATGCAGCCCCGTGTTGCCGAAGGCCGCTGCCAGTTGCGGAATTTCAGCCCGCTTGCCGGAATCGCCCATCCAGCGGGTCGGCAGGGCATTCGGCATCGGGCTCCAGAAATCCTGGAATGCGGAGAACCGGATGGCATTGACCGACGTACCGTCCGGGACCCAACCCAGCCCGTGTCCGCCGAGGATCAGACCGTATCGACGTGCCGGAGCCTGTTCGGCCATGTAGGAGATAACTTCGGTGATCGTACCTCTGTCCATCGAGTTGAAGTCGGCGTCCGCCCAGCGGCGCAGGGTATCGACCTTGCAGTGTTCGTACGAGAACTGTGCTCCGGGTACGTAATCGTCGTTGCGGGGCGTATAGTAGAGTTCCAATACCATCGAAAGGCCTCTTTGAGGCTGGATGAAAACCAGTACGCGACTGTTGTGGAGTATGTTCCGGTCGATGGCGTTCATCGCGTCATCGACATTTTTCCTGAAGTAAGACCCCAGGTTGGTTCCTGTCAGATAGAACATAATGGTCTGGTCCGCCGTTTCGGGGACCGGCGGGCGGGGAGTGACCCCTTCGTCCTTGTTGCAGCCCGTGAAAAGGGTCGCTGCGAGTGCAAGGACAAGCACTATATGATGTAATTTTTTCATTTGGATCTCGTTCGGGGTGTTTCGTGCCCGTTTTGTGAAGGTTAGAAATACTCCCCCCCCCGCGTAGAGAGGAGGGTGCCTTTGCAGGATGATTCGGAGAAAAGAGTTGTTTTCATCTTATACTTTTATAATAAATTAGGCCGTTGAATTATGCCGGGGCTTCAAGAGCGGTTTTCGTTATTTGTATTCTCTCGGACGCAGGTTGTTGAATTGCCAAGTTCGGGGCCGTTTGAATACGTAGTCGTCGGGTTTGTTCCGGTAGATGCGGCTGTAATCGAAGTAATATCCCTTGATCCGCCCCTCTTCGGTCCGTACCGGCTCGAGCAGGGGGACGTATTCCACCGAGCGGCTGACGACGCGTGCTTTGCCGTAGTGACGGTCGTGTGCGGCCAGCAGATCGAGAGCATGTCCGAACATCAGGATATGCCAGGCGCTCCCTTCCTTGAGGCCGTTGCCGGAATCCTCGATCGTCGCCAGGATGGAGTTCATCCGGTTGTAGTTGATCTGTTCGTTCTTCGAGTCGCCGAGCGCTCCGTAAGCGAATGCCAGCAGGTTCAGCAGTTTGGGGCTGAACGGATCCTGCACCAAGGCATCGTTCACCGCTGCGATCAGTTTCTCGAGGCTTTCGTGCGTCGGATTCTCGAAATCGACCGTTTGGGCGATCAGTATGGCTTTGTCCATGTCCGAATTGGCATTCAAAGGCTTGTAGGCGTCCTGATAGGCATATCCGTAGTAGAGGTAGTGGTAGTCCTCCTCGGTCATCGAGTCGTCGCCCGACTGATACCGCAGCATCAGGTTCGGGTAGTAGTAGGGGGATTCGGAATCCAGCGTCTGCCGGATAATATCCTCTTCGACAGGTATTTTGGCCGTTGCCATCAGAGGCAGAAACAGCAGCAGGACAAGCAATTTTCTCATAGCCTTTTGTGTGCGGCGGTTCAGTGTGCGAATACGGTGCGGAACCCGTTTCGTGCCGCATTGTTATATAAACGTGCGATCAATTCAAATCGTATTTGGCGATCAGCTCTTTGAAGCGGGCCTCGAGCTGCGGGGTTCCGGGAACGAGGGGCAGCCGCAGCGTGTTGCCGATGAGTCCCAATACCGACATGGCGCATTTCACGCCCGTCGGGTTGCCTTCGGCGAAGAGGGCGGTCACGGCCTCCTCCAGACATTCGTAAGCCTTGCGTGCTCCTTCGAAGTCGCCCTTCTTTGCCAGGTCGATGCAGGTCATCATCTTGCGCGGGAAGGCATTGACCGCTACCGAGATCACGCCGTCGGCGCCCCGGCTCATCAGGTCGAGCGTCAGGGCGTCGTCGCCCGAGAGCACCAGGAAATCCCTGCTCCGCCAGTCGAGTATCTCCTGAATCTGGTCGATCTTGCCCGAAGCCTCCTTGATGCCGATGACATTCGGGAAGTCGCCCGCAATGCGGATCGTGGTCGCTGCGGTCATATTGACCCCCGTACGGCCGGGAACGTTGTAGAGAATGATCGGCAGGGGCGAATGTTCCGATACGGTTTTGAAGTGCTGGTACAACCCCTCCTGCGACGGTTTGTTGTAGTAGGGTGTGACGCTCAGGATCGCATCCGCGCCCCGCAGGTCGAATTCGCGCAACTGGTCGAGCACTTCCGAGGTCGAGTTGCCGCCTACGCCGATCACCAGCGGCACGCGGCCTGCGATGTGGTTTTTGATGAACATGGCGACCACAGCCCGTTCGTGCAGGTAGAGGGTCGGGGTTTCGGCCGTCGTGCCGAGTGCGACGATGAAATCCACGCCGCCGTCGATGATGTAGTCGATCGTGCGGGCCAAAGCCGGATAATCCACCCGTCCGTCGGGAGTGAAAGGGGTGGGGATGGCAGCGCCGGCGCCGCTGAGTTTGTGTCGTATCATATCGTTGATAATGTTATATTTGACAATTATATTCTTGAATGTTTCCGAGGCTTCGTCCTGTTTTTCGAATCCGTTCGCGGCCGTTCGTGGCCGCTGTCTGCGTATTTGTATCCCGTTTCCCTTGAATTTCCTTTTCGGAAGGAGTCGGAAACTGTCCGGCCGGAGCCTGGCGAGCGTAGGAGCGATAAAGGAGGTCGTTTGTATTATTTTGTTTTTTACATCATTATTTTCGGTGTCAGGGCATAAGCCCGAAATAATATTGTGCGTTTTCCTCGGCTCCGGGAGTGCCGTTTCCCGCCTAAAACAGCGACCCCTGTTCCGTGTTGCCGCCGTCGGTTTTGTCGGTAGTTTCCCGAGCCGAAGGGGGTGTTGCAGACGTGTCCCCGTCCGAAGCGTTCTCTGTCACGGGCAGTGTTCCGCCGGAAGCGATCATCGCCAGCAGTTCCTCTTCGGAGATGAGGCGTACGCCCAGTTTGGTCGCCTTTTGGAGTTTGGCCGGTCCGATCTTTTCTCCTGCGACCAAAAAATCGACGTTGGCCGATACCGCCGCGAGGTTTTTACCGCCGTGCGCTTCGATCAGTTCCTTCAGTTCGTCGCGGCTGTGACCGGAGAATCTGCCCGTGATGACGAAATTTTTGCCCGCCAGACTTTCCGATTCGAGGGCTTTGTTCGCGGCTTCGGTTTGCAGCCCCGCTTTGCGCAGCCGCTCGATGATCCGCAGGTTCTCCGCGTCGGCGAAGTAGTCGATGATGGCATCGGCGATCTTGCCGCCCACCTCGTCGGCTTCGATCAACTCCTCGCGTGTAGCGTGCATCACGGCATCTAACGTACGGAAGTGTGCCGCGAGGTATTTGGCCGTGGTTTCCCCGACGAATCGGATGCCCAGGGCGAACAATACCCGCTGAAAAGGAACCTCGACCGAGCCCCGGATGCTCCGGATGATGTTCTCGGCCGATTTTTCGCCCAACCGGGGCAGACAGGCGAGCTGTTCGGCCCGCAGGTCGTACAGGTCGGCGATGTCGTGCAGCAGTCCGTTTTCGAAGAGCAGTTCGACGGTCTCTTCGCCCAATCCCTCGATGTCCATCGCCTTGCGGCGGATGAAGTGGATGATGCGGCCCAGTATCTGAGGCCGGCAGTGGCTCTGATTGGGACAGTAGTGCTTGCTTTCGCCCTCGTATTTCACCAGTGGAGTGCCGCATTCCGGACAGCGGGTGATGTATTGGAAGGGACGGCTGTCCGCCGGACGGGCCGCAAGATCGACGCCCGTGATCTTGGGGATGATCTCGCCGCCCTTTTCGACATATACCATATCGCCTACGCGAATGTCCAGCAGAGCGATCTGTTCGGCGTTGTGCAGCGTGGCCCGCTTGACGGTCGTTCCGGCCAACTGCACCGGATCGAGGTTGGCGACGGGGGTGATGGCTCCGGTGCGTCCCACCTGGAAATCGACGCTTTCGAGTCGCGTGAGCGCTTGTTCGGCCTTGAACTTGAAAGCCACGGCCCATCGGGGCGCCTTGGCCGTGAAGCCTAGCTCGCGCCGCAGGGCGTAACTATTGACTTTGATGACTACGCCGTCCGTAGCGAACGGCAGTTTCCTGCGCTCTTCGTCCCAGAAGGCGATGTAGTCGTCGATCTCCGCTTGGCTGCGGCAGATCCGCATCTTGTCCGATACGTTGAATCCCCATTCGCGGGCTTTCCGCATACATTCCCAATGGGTCGTACAGGGCAGGTCGTCGCCAGCCAGTTGGTAGAGCGTGCAGTCCAGCCCCCGCTGGGCGACTACGGCCGAGGATTGCTGCTTGAGCGTGCCCGCTGCGGCATTGCGCGGATTGGCCAGTAGCGGTTCGCCGTTCTCCTCGCGTTCGCGGTTGAGGCGGTCGAACGAGGCATAGGGCATCAGCACTTCGCCCCGTATTTCGAAAAAATCGGGGTAGTCGCCCCCTTGCAGATGCAGCGGAATGGTGCGGATCGTGCGGATATTGGCCGTCACATCGTCGCCTCGCGTGCCGTCGCCCCGCGTCACGGCACGGAGCAGGGCTCCGTGTTCGTAGGTGAGCGAGATGGCCGTGCCGTCGAATTTGAGCTCGCAGACGAACTCCGTCTGTCCGAGCTCTTTCTCGATGCGTCCGATGAATTCGTGCAGCTCGTCGAGCGAATAGGTGTTACCCAGCGAAAGCATCGGAAAGCGATGTTCGACGCTTTGGAATTCGGTTGTGAGATCGCTGCCGACGCGGGCCGTCGGGGAGTTCGGGTCGGCGTATTCCGGATGTGCCGCCTCCAGTTCCTGAAGCTCACGCATCATAATGTCGAATTCACGGTCGGATATTTCCGGACTGTTTTCGACGTAGTATTTATGGTTGTGGTAGTCGAGTGTGCGACGTAATTTTTCTATTTTTTCACGTATCATACCTCTGTTATTCCGTACGTAAAAGTACATAATTTGTGCGGAAAGACCGCAAAAAATAAAAAAAATGCAAAAAAAAATTCGACCTTGATTCCGATCGCCAAATTTTGTTTATACTTGCACAAAAATTTCGGACGTTTTCCGTTCGCGGGGACGGTGGTGCCCCTGTTCGAGCTTCGTCGAACGCGGGAAAACGACGGATGAAACTCCACACGATCGACCGGCGACGGCAGGTACGGAATCCTGCCGGGCTTGGATATGACAAAGAAAATTCCGCATTTTCGACAAGTGGGAACGGAGCGGAGCGGAGGAACCCGCTCTGCCGAACGAAACGACTATTGAAAACGAACATCGAAATATGGCAAACTCTACAACACCGAAAAAACGCCTTGTCGCCAGCTTCCGTAATCTGCCTTCGGAACTTCAGGAGGCAATAAAGCAAAAATATCCCCTCGGATTCTCCGAGGCGATGATGCGCATCGACAAACCTAACGGAGAGTTTTTTTACGCTGTGCCTTTCGAAACGGACGAGATCAATTATCTGGTGAAGATTGACGTGAAGATCGACGACCGTGCGGACGATGACGAAGATAAGGACTATTACGACGACGATATCAAAGGCGCCGACGATTTGCAGGACGACGACAATTCGGGCGACGACGAGGACCGGGACGACATGTAGTTTTCGGAACGGAATTTGTTTTCCCCTTTATCATAATATTACTGGGTATTCGGACATTTTTCGGCAGGCGGCCCCGGACCGAACTTATTCGAGGTTCGGCGTAGTCGGAGAATGAATGGCATTCGGTTCAGACGGAAGCGGTTTGCACGTCGCCGGATGCGGAAGACGGCGGAAAGATCGATCTTTCCGCTCCTCCGGCCGAGCCGAATGTTTCCGAACGATCCGATACGGAAAACGATCGCTAAAAATGAATCCTTTCATCCGAAAAATAGGTTTTGGAGTTCTGCTGGCGACTCTCTTCCTGCCGCTGCACTCCTGCGGGCTGGGAGAGGATTCGCGCGATGAAGATAACCGGTACGTTTATCTTCGGTTTGCGGATCCGGCTTTCGAAGCATACTGTTTGGAGCATTGGGATCTGAACGGCGACGGACGTATTTCCCGCTACGAGGCCCAGCGGGTCTGGGATATGGACTGTTCGTCGCTCGGGATCAAGACGCTGGCGGGTATCGAGGAGTTCACGGCCTTGCGTAAGCTCGATTGCAGCGGTAACGAGATCGTTGCGCTCGATGTGCGCAAATGTATTTTCCTGGAGCAGTTGAATTGTAGTGGAAATGCACTTATCAATCTTGATGTCAAAGGATTGCGCTTTCTAAACCGGCTCGATTGCAGCGACAACGACTTAACTTATCTCAATTTGGCGACTAACGCGGCTTTGGAGAACCTCCGGTGCGGTGGCAACCGCTTCGCATCGCTCGACATCAGCCGTTGTGCTACGGACATGATCCGTGTCGATACGGTACCCAACGAGAGCCTTTCGGTGCTCTATAAACGGGCGGAGCAGCGTATCCTGAACCTGAATGTGGACGGCGGTACGAAAGTGGAGGTTTTGTAGCTCGGAATATTCTGACGGTTAAACTATAAGCAAGTGTCTTCGGAGGGGACACTTGTTTTTTTGTGCCGGAAATTTGAGATTTCGACAACCCCGAACGGGTTTTTAACGAAAAATTAGTACCTTTGAAGGCAAAATCGTTTTTTTGCGATTAAATTTTTCAAAAAGATCATGAATAAAGTTGACGTCATACTCGGCCTGCAGTGGGGCGACGAGGGCAAAGGCAAGGTTGTCGATGTGCTGACTCCCCGTTATCAGGCGGTTGCGCGTTTTCAAGGCGGTCCCAATGCGGGTCATACGTTGGAATTCAACGGCGAAAAATACGTCCTGCGCTCGATTCCTTCGGGTATTTTCCAGGGCGGTAAAACCAACATCATCGGCAACGGGGTGGTCCTCGACCCGATTCTTTTCCGCGAGGAGGCTACGGCGCTGGCCAAGAGCGGCCACGATCTGAAGGGGCGCCTGCAAATTTCCAAGAAGGCACACCTGATCCTGCCGACTCACCGGATGCTCGACGCCGCGCAGGAGGCGGCCAAAGGCAGCGCCCGTATCGGTACGACCGGCAAGGGGATCGGCCCGACCTATACGGACAAGGTAAGTCGTACGGGCATGCGTGTCGGCGACGTGCTGGGTCCTGAATTCCGGGCCGTTTACGACCGGGTGAAAGCTCGTCACGAGGCGACGCTCCGCAGTCTGGGATATGTTTACGATATCGCGGAACTCGAGCGCCAGTGGTTCGATGCGGTCGAGTATCTCAAGGAGTTCCGGTTGATCGACAGCGAATACGAAATCAACCGTCTGCTCGCCGAAGGGCAGCCCGTCCTGGCCGAAGGGGCCCAGGGTACGCTGCTGGACATCGATTTCGGCTCTTATCCTTTCGTCACCTCCTCCAATACGGTTTGTGCCGGTGCCTGCACGGGCCTCGGCATCGCCCCGTCGCGTATCGGCGAGGTGTTCGGTATCTTCAAGGCTTATTGTACCCGCGTGGGGGCCGGGCCGTTCCCGACCGAGCTGTTCGATGAAACGGGCGCCCGTCTGCGGGATCTAGGGCATGAATACGGAGCCGTTACGGGGCGCGAACGCCGTTGCGGCTGGCTGGATATGGTGGCGCTCAAGTACGCCATTATGATCGACGGGGTGACGCAGTTGATTATGATGAAGAGCGACGTGATGAACGATTTCGACACGATCCGTGTGGCTACGGCCTACGAGATCGGCGGTGAGCGTACGGACCGTTTCCCTTATGCAGTAGATGCTCCGATCGTGCCTGTTTATAAAGAGTTCAAGGGGTGGAAATGCGATCTTCGCAAATTCCGCCGCTACGAGGATTTCCCGGCCGAATTCAAGGCTTATGTGGAGTTCATCGAGTGGGAAACGGGCGTGCCCGTGCGGATTATTTCGGTAGGCCCCGACCGCGATGAAACGATCGTGCGGTAAATACAGATACGAGTAAAATTTATTCATTTAAAATAGTACAAATGAAAAAACAGTTGAAAATTGTTGTCCTGGCAAAGCAGGTTCCCGATACCCGCAACGTGGGTAAGGATGCCATGACCCCCGAAGGGACGGTCAACCGCGCTGCGCTGCCTGCAATCTTCAATCCCGAAGATTTGAATGCACTCGAGGCTGCCCTGTTTCTCAAGGACGAAACGGAAGGCAGTACGGTACATATCCTGACCATGGGTCCTCCGCGTGCCGCCGACATCATCCGCGACGCCATTTTCCGGGGGGCCGACGGAGGTTATCTGCTGACCGACCGTAAATTCGCCGGCTCGGATACGCTGGCTACTTCATACGCTCTTTCGTGTGCGCTGCGCAAGATTCAGCCCGACGTGATCGTCGCAGGCCGCCAGGCCATCGACGGCGATACGGCCCAGGTAGGTCCGCAGGTGGCCGAAAAGCTCGGTTTGCCGCAGGTGACCTATGCCGAGGAGATTCTCGAGATCAAAGATAAGTCGCTGGTCATCAAACGTCGCCTGGAGCACGGAACCGAAGTGGTCGAATGTCCGATTCCCGCCGTGGTGACCGTAAATGCTTCGGCTGCCGAGTGCCGCCCGAAGAACGCCCGCCGCGTGATGAAGTTTAAGAATGCCATGACGGCCTCCGAGATCGCTGCGGAACCGACGTCGGAAGCTGCCAAGATGGCCGCGTCGAAGCCCTACCTGCAGATTTTCGAGTGGAGTGCCGCCGATGTCGATCCGGACGATAACCAGTTGGGCCTGACCGGTTCCCCGACGAAGGTGAAGAAGATCGAGAATGTGGTGTTCCAGGCCAAGGAAGCCAAGAAACTGACTGCCGACGACAAGCAGATCGAGGAATTGATGGTTGAACTTATCGCGAGCCACACGCTCGGTTAATCAGGGAGGAAACGAGATATGAATAATGTATTTGTATATATAGAACTCGAAAACGGAGTACCTGCGGACGTGAGTCTGGAGTTGCTGACCAAAGGCCGCGAGCTGGCCACGACGCTCGGCGTGAAGCTCGAAGCCGTCGTACTGGGTCATAATCTGGGCGATATCGCCAAGGAGTTGGCCAAATACGGCGCCGATACCGTGTGGACGGCCGACGACAAGGAGTTCGCTCCGTTCCGCACGTTGCCCCATACGGCTGTGATGTGCGGTCTGATCGAGCAGGAGAAGCCCCAGATCGCCCTTTTCGGTGCGACCTCCATCGGCCGCGATTTCGCCCCGCGCGTATCGTCGGCGCTGTTCAGCGGTCTGACGGCCGACTGTACGCAGCTGGTGATCGGCGACCATAAGGACGCGAAGACCGGTACGGAGTATAAGAATCTGTTGTACCAGATTCGCCCGGCCTTCGGCGGCAACATCATTGCGACGATCGTGAACCCCGACCATCGTCCCCAGATGGCGACCGTCCGCGAGGGCGTGATGCGCAAGGAGTACGCAGCCACGCCGGGTGCCGGCGAGGTGAAGCCGATCGACTGGAAGAAGTTCCTGAAAGAGAGCGACCTGGTGGTCAAGATCCTCGACCGCCAGATCGAAGAACGCAAGATCAATATCAAAGGCGCGAGCGTGGTGGTTGCCGGTGGTTACGGCGTAGGCTCGAAGGAGAATTTCAAGCTGATTCACGAACTGGCCGAGGTGCTGGGCGGCGAAGTCGGCGCGAGCCGTGCTGCGGTGGACGCAGGTTTCACGGAGCATGCCCGCCAGATCGGTCAGACGGGCGTTACGATCCGTCCCAAACTCTACATCGCGTGCGGTATTTCGGGCCAGATCCAGCATACGGCCGGTATGGACCAGTCGTCGATGATCATCTCGATCAACACCGATCCCGATGCGCCGATCAACAAGATCGCCGACTTTGCGATCACGGGCGACCTGAACGAGGTGATTCCGAAAATGATTAAGTATTACAAACAAAACTCGAAGTAATGGCTAATTTCTTTTTAGATAA
>OOAH01000970.1_pt1 | contig 29538 bp, 21 predicted proteins | sample 1671801 | NCBI WGS metagenome assembly OOAH01 (sample SAMN06348194, study PRJEB24527) | human gut metagenome | biome: human gut; feature: ankylosing spondylitis patient; material: feces | host: Homo sapiens | place: China | collected 2015-10 | reverse complement strand
TCGAAACCTCGTCGGCCTACGACATCCACATCATCAACGCCCTCTACGACGGCGGGATCATCGACAAAGACCGTTACATCATCTGCAACGGTTTCAAACGTCCTCAGTACGTGGAGAATATCGCGCAGCTGGTCGACGACGGATTCGAAAACACCATCCCCGTGATCGACAACAAGGAGGAGGTCGAACTGCTGGACGCCGCGATCGAGAAAAAGTGCAAGGTGGGCATCCGCATCGCCTGCGAGGAGGAGCCGAAATTCGATTTCTACACCTCGCGTCTGGGCATCCGCTACAACGACATCGTCGACTTCTACAAGCGCAAGATCAAGACCAACAAGAAGTTTCAGTTGAAGATGCTCCACTTCTTCATCAACACGGGCATCAAGGACACGGCCTACTACTGGAACGAATTGGGCAAGTGCCTCAACGTCTACTGCGAGTTGAAGGCCATCTGCCCCGAACTGGACAGCCTGAACATCGGCGGCGGCTTCCCGATCAAGAACTCGCTCAACTTCGAATACGACTACGAGTACATGACCGAGGAGATCGTGGCGCAGATCAAACACATCTGCGAGATGAACGGCATCGAGGAACCCAATATCTTCACCGAGTTCGGATCGTTCACCGTGGGCGAAAGCGGTGCGGCGCTCTATTCGATCGTCAACCAGAAGCAGCAGAACGACCGCGAGAACTGGTACATGATCGACTCGTCGTTCATCACCACCCTGCCCGACACGTGGGGCATCAACCAGCGTTACATCATGCTTGCCATCAACAACTGGGACAAGGAGTACCAGCGCGTCTTCCTCGGCGGGCTGACGTGCGACAGCGAGGATTTCTACAACGCCGAGTCACACACCAACGCCATCTTCCTACCCAAACTCGAAGCGGGCAACACGCAGTACATCGGTTTTTTCCATACGGGCGCCTACCAGGAGTCGATCGGCGGCTTCGGCGGCATCCAGCACTGCCTGATCCCCGCGCCCAAACACATCATCATCGACCGCGACAAGGGCGACAACGAATACTACACGCGTCTGTTCGCCAAGGAGCAGAGTTACCGCGCCATGATGCGTATCCTGGGCTATTGATCCGCCGCACCGGATACGAACGGGGGCGCGTATCGGTCGATACGCGCCCCCGTTCGCGGTAATCCTTCTTTCAACGCGCCGTCGACGCCCGTTCGCGGATACAGGCGGTCAGCGTGACGGTGCGGTCGGGCGCCGACGGATCGGCGATCTTTTCCAGAATCAGTTCGGCAGCGCGGCAGCCCATCTCGTCGAGCGGCTGCTCGACGGTCGTGAGCTGCGGATTGACGATCGTCGAGAGTACGGTTCCCGAATACCCCGCCACCGCCATCTGCGCCGGAACGCGGATGCCCAGTTCCCGCAACCGGTTCATCGCGCCGATCGCCACCGTATCCGTCCACGCGAAGAGGCCGTCGGCATCGGGCATCCGGCGCAGCAACTCGTCGGCCGCCGCACGGCCGTCGTCGAAGGTCACGCCTGCCGGAATCACCGACCGGCCGTCCGACACGAACCCGAACTTCCCCAAAGCATACCTGAACCCGCGCAGACGCTCCCTCGCATTCGGGATATGCGCCGGGCCGCCGAGGTGGACGATCCGGCGACATCCCCTGCGGACGAGGTGTTCCATAAGGAAATAGCTCGTCGCAAAATCGTCGACGATCACCCGCGAGGCATCGACGCGCAGCGGCGCACGGTCGTAGAAGACCAGCGGCACGCCGCGCTGCCGGATACGCCGGTAGATCTCGCCGTTACGGATCGCGTCGCACGGACAGGCGATGACGCCGTCGACCATGAAGCGCTCCATCAATTCCAGATTCCCGCATTCGGTCTGCGGATTCTCGTCCGACTGGGCGATGATGACCTTCAAGCCGCGCCCATACAACACCCGCTGGATGCCGCCGATGACCGTCGCGGCGAAAGGCGTGACCATCTCGGGCACGATCACCCCGACCGTATTGCTCCGCCCCGACCGGAGGTTCACAGCCACCGGATTGGGACGGTAACCCAGTTCCCCCGCCAGTCGGGAAACCCGTTCCCGCGTCTCGCGGCGGATGTTCCGGTCGCCGGCCAGCGCCCGCGACACGGTCGACGGCGACAGTCCGAGCCTTTCGGCCAACTCTTTGATCGTGATTCGTTTCATGCTCGCTGGGGTTGACAGCGACAAAACTACGGATTTTACCCTGCTTTTGCAAACGGAGCCTAATGGCGGACATCCCGCCCCGCGGCAGAAGCGGACGCTCCGGTAAAGTCCGCCGCCCGCTACGCGATCAGCAGCACGATCACCACGCCCCAGATGATGAGCAGCGTATTGCCGATAGCATAGGTGATCGTGTAACCCATCGAGGGGACGTTGCTCTGGATCGTCTCCTCGACGGCGCCCAGCGCCGCCGTGGTGGTCCGCGCCCCCGCGACGCACCCCAGCGTCAGCGCATCGTTGAACCGGAAGAGGTAACGTCCGATGAAGATGCCCGCGACAAGCGGAATCGAGGTCGCGGCCGCGCCGATCAGAAAGAGACTCCACCCTACCTCCTGAAATCCCTGAATGAAGGTCGGGCCGGTCGAAATGCCGACGATGGCGATGAAGGTGTTCAGGCCGACGTTGTTCATGAACCACAACGTCGGCTGCGGGATATTGCCCACGTGGGGATAACGGGCATGGAGCCAACCGCAGAAAAGGCCGGCGATCAGCACGCCGCCGCTCACCGTAAGGCTCAGCGGCACGGCCCCGATACGGGTCATCAGCAACCAGCCGAAGAGCAGTCCGCCCAAAAAGATGCCCAGCCCCACCAGCGGCATCCCCGTCTTTTCCGAGACCGGATCGCTGAACCCGAGCGTCGGCGCGGCGCGGCGCACGTCCTGCGGCAGGCCGACCAGTTCGAGCCGGTCGCCGGCATCGAGCTTGCCGCCGGCCAGCACCGGAATCTTCACGCCGGCACGCAGGATAGAACGGATATTCACACCGTGCATTTCTTTCCTTTTCAAAATATTGCGCACATACTGCCCCGCCGCTCCGCGCTTGCTCACCACCACGGGCAGGCTCTGCACCGAGAAGTTCGTCAACTCCGCGTCTTCGACCTCCGTACCGATCCAATCCTCCTCCTCGATCACATACTGACGGCGGCCGCTCACCACGAGCGTATCGCCGGGATAGATCGTCGTGCGGGGCGTCACGTCGTCGGCGATGCGCCCCCGTTGACGCAGCCGCTCGACGAAAATCAGTTTCTTCTGCGACTGCATGTAGCGTTCGAATTCGGCGACGGTGTGCCGCTGCCCGAACCAGTCGTTTTCGGCCTTGTAGGCGCGGAAGACGATGGCACGCGCCGCAGGATCGAAGCCCGCCGTGAAACTGACGTCGTCGCCCAGCTTCGATTCGAGGTCGAGCGCCGCCTTGTGTACCTTCTCCACCCCGCCCAGCAGACGCGGGCCGAGCGTTCCCAAGATCCACGCCGACCCCGCCGTACCGAAAATATAGGTCACGGCATAACAGACGGGCATGGCGTCCAGATCGATCGCCTGTCCGTCGGGCAGCTGGCGGATGGTGTCGGTCGCCACGCCCAGCACGGCGGACATGGTCTGCGAACCGGCCAACAGTCCGGCCGCCTGCGCTACGTCGTAGCCCATCAGCGTGGCGCAGAGCCACGTCGACCCGAGGCACAACAGGCAGACGACCACCGCGAACCCCACCTGCGGCAGCCCGTCGCGTTTGAGCCCGCGGAAGAACTGCGGGCCCACGGCGTAGCCGACCGAAAAGAGAAAGAGGAGAAAAAAGAGGGTCTTGGCCGGTTCGGGAATCTCGATTTTCAACTGCCCGACCACGACGCCCACCAGCAGCACGCTCGTCACCGTGCCGAGCGAGAAACTGCGCCAGCGCAGTTTGCCGACCAGAAAACCCAGCGCAAGGGTGACGAAAACGGCCAGCGCCGGATTGGCGCGCAAAAAATCGATGAAATGAATATCCGCAAACATAGCTTTCGGGGGTGTTTTACACTCGCCCCATGCGCAAAGTGCGTGCCGCAAACAGGTTCCGGACTTTTCCCGCCCTTCCGCAATGCCTCCGCACGGGCCTGCGGGCCGCCGAAACCGGAATCGGGAACATACGTCGCACGAAAGCCTGCCCACCGGTGATCGCTGCAAATGCGCCGGCAATCGATCCTCACGCAGGAAGCCCCGCAGGATTCCTTCTCCGAATGGCTGTACCGGAATCCGACGACCCGGGCCGAAACCCTCGTTCCGGACGCAGCGAAACGGAGCGCGGAAATCCGACCGCCCGGAAAGCGAGCCTTCCTAAAACGACCTTCCCCCGCCGCAACGGCAGGGGAAGCGATGAATTGCGATCGGGCTGCGATCAGAAGCGGTAGCCCAATTGCAGCAGGAACGTCTTGTTGCGAACCGTGACGTCCGACACATCGGAGAGATTGAGGAATCCCGCATCGTAGCCGAAACGGAACGAATAACGACGGTACTCCACCCCGATGCCAGCGCGGACTCCCATATCGAAACGGTCGAATCCCCCGTCGCCGAACGTATCGGCCTTTGCCGATCCGGACTTCACCTTGCCGGCGAAGCCGACGCGCATACTCAGACCCAGATAAGGAATCAACGAGACGTCTTCCGTCAAACCGAAACGCCAGTTGACCAGTGCCGGCGCCTCGAAATAGTAGGCGTTGAGCTTCACCGCACCGTCGCTGATCGAGGTGCCGTAGCCGGCGATACCCAGCCCCGTTTCGAAATAGAGCGGCAGGGTGTGCATCAAGCTCTTTTCATAGGAGAAAGCCACCAGCGGGCGGACTACGGAGTTGGGCGTAGCGCTCACGCCGCCCGTTTTGAAGGTCATGTTGGCGATGTTCATGCCGACGCGCACGCCGAAGATGTGATTGGGATGTGCCGCTGCGCCGCACACGACGGCCGACAGCACCGCGAGGAGAAAGAGTTTTTTCATAAAATTGAATAGATAGTAAGGTGTTCGGGATAAGTTCGCATCGTCAAATATACGAATTTTCCGGAATCCCGCATTTATTCCGGAAGATTTACAGCCGTTTTGGAATCGATTTTGTAATTTGCAGGCCAAACAGAACGTTTTCGATAAGCCAAGTGCAGAGCCGAACGCTGTTCGGACTATGCCGAGGCGAGAAAACGAAGAAAGAAATTCAACGTTTTCGTCAAGCCGAGCGCAGAACCGAACGCAGTTCGGACTCTACCGAGGCGAGAAAACGAAGAATGAAATTCAACGTTTTCTCCGAGTCGAACGGGCAGAGCCGCGTCGCGCGAACTGCGCTTCGGCAAGAAAACGACGGTTGAAAACAACGATATTCTATGGAACGATACATCCTCAAAGACAACGAGGCCCGCAGCCGTTACGAGTTCGACCTCGGAGGGCATACCGCCTATATCGACTATGAAAAGGACAACGGGACGATCGTCCTGACGCATACGTTCGTCCCCGAAGCATACGAGGGACGTGGCGTAGGCGCACAACTGGTCGCCGCCGCACTGGCCGACATCCGCAGGCAGGGGTTGAAAGTCGTTCCGCAGTGCTCTTTCGTCGCCGTCTACATCAAGCGGCATCCGGAGTGGAGCGACATGGTGAGCGAAACGGCCGGCGCCGAACGCTGACCGGTATCGCAGGCCGTCGCACCGTTCGCAGTGCAAGCCGCATCGCCATCGGGCAGGCCGCTATTCGGTCTGCGGCGAGGGTTGTACCCCGGGATAGGCCTGCCGCAACCACCGGCTCAATCTCTCGCCGCGCAGATCGGAACCTTCGGCCACGATCCGTCCCCGGGGATCGATCAGATAGAGTGTCGGATAAGCGTCGACGCGATAACATCCGGTAATACGCCCTTCGGGCCGGTCGGCCACCACCGGCCATACGATCCCGAGGTCGGGCAAATTCCCGCGCAGATCTTCGTCGGTATTCCTCGCCACACCGAGAATCTCGAAACCGGCCTCACGGTATGCCGCGTAGTCCCGCAGATAGTGGTCGCGGATATCCATGAGGCAGGGCGGGCAACTCAGCGACCAGAAGTCGAGCAGGACGTAGCGGCCGGCGAAATCCTCGGGGAAGCGCACCCTGCGGCCGTCGGTCGTCGTCGCCTCGAACGGGATCGGGCGGAACCCCACCTGCGCGGAGGGACGATCGAGAGCGTCGGGCGTCGGTGTCAACCTAAGTTCGCGGCCGTCGGGCCGCAGGCTGTCGATGCGGTAGTAGCTCCCGCCCAACCGCACGAATTCGCCCACACGGTGCCGCAGCGTCGTATCGCCATCCGAAAAAACGATCTCCGCCGAATCGGCGTCGTAGTTCCTGACATAGGGCTTCACCGTCACGGCATACCGCCCGCCGGCCACCGCCGCCTCGCCGGAGCAGCACTCGGCGCAATACAGCAGCATGTCGGAGTTCCTGCAAGCCGGATAGACATAGGCCAAATCAGGCAGGACGACGCCCCCGCCGCCGTAGCGTTCGACGTAGACGGGCGTCACCTCCACGGCGACGGAATCCGCACCGAAATAGCGCACCGTTTCGTCCGACAGGTCGTCGTCGCCGTCCGTATCGAACAGGTAGGCCGGATGCCCCTCGGCCGTCACGCCCGCCGCCATGGCGATCACGCTACGGATCGGACGGGCGGAACGGGAGGCCGTATCGAGGCCCCAAACGTTGAAATAGCCCATGCAGAACTTTTCGTCGGCAAGCCCCTGCCGATAGCCCTGGTAGAGCAGCTGCGGAAGATCGGTTTCCGCATAGTAGACGGTCGCATCGCGCCACGAGTCGGGCACGCCCCGCACGACGGGATAGAGTGCATCCCACGGCCGGTGCGGGTTGGATTCCATGTAGACGGCCATTTTCCCGCCGAGCGGAAGAGGGCTTTTTTCCAGACGGAGCACCTGCTGCGACGGCGCGCCGCAGCAGGCCAGCGACAGAACGCCGAGCAGCGTCCCCAGGTAGAAAGGTTTCATTTTCGGATGGTTTCGGTTTTCGTAAAGCGAAGATAGGAAATTGCGTCCGAAAATACAACTTCTCGGACGGATAATCGCATCGCCGGCCGCTACTTCCTCCCGATGAGCCGTTTGAAAAAGCGCCGGATGCGTACCGGCAGGTTGATCCCCTGTTTGAGCAGTACGGCGCCGCTCAGGAGTTTCCAGTCCCAGCGGCGCAATTCGGCATAACGGATCAGCACATAATCCAGATAGGGCGTCTCCCAGTCGAGGTGGTGGAGCATCTCCACGCAGTCGCGCCGACTCAGGTTGCGGCGGAAGGCCATGCGGTTGACGTCGATCAGCGCGAAATTCCACGCACCGTCCTCCCGGTAATAGAAGATGTTGCCCGGATTGTAGTCGTAATCGAGCACACCCTTTTCGTGGAGGCGGACGGTGAAGGCCGCAAAGGCATCGAGAATCTCGAACTGCCGTGCCTGCGGTTCCCGATCCAGCTGTTGGAGCGTCGGGTAGGGAAGCCGTTTGGAAACATAGTAGCCCGTATGGAACAGCAGCCCCCGCCGGCACTCGATGTAACCGACCGGGTCGGCCACGGCGATGCCCGACCGCCGGAGCCGCAGCGAATAGTCATAGGAACGTCGGGCTTTGGTCGGCCGGAAAAACGTATAGACCCAGCGGTTCAGGCGCAGCGGTACGGCGAAACGCTTGACGACAAACTCCTCGCCCGCCACCCGTTCGCACCAAAGCGTATTGCGGTCGTCGCGCAATACCTCCCCGCAAACGCCCTGCGCAGGCAATTTCCGCATCCACGAAGCCAGACGGCCGTATTTTTCCGACAAGATGATTTTCATTCGTTTTTCGTCTTTTTCCTGTAATTCGTCACAAAAATAACGATCGGAGGATGCGCTTCTTGTCCATATGGCGGGCAATAACATTCAATAAGTCGAATAAAGGAGCTCAATCCTCCTATTATGCGAGAAAAAGTTATTACTTTTGGCGAAATTCAACATTATTATGGAAGAAATCCTCCAACAAATTCCAGTGACTCCTCAACAGGATTCCGAACGGCCGAACTCCGCTTCGTTCCGGCTGCTGCATCTCACGAGTTCCTCGATGGAATTCACCGAATCCGACTATCTGCCGCACGAGTTGAATACCGGAGGGTTCTGTATCTGCCTGCGAGGGAAAAGCCGCGTCACGCTCAACCAGCACCGCTGCTACATCCAGAAGGGCGACCTGTGCGTCTTCTTCCCCCGAATGCTCATGCAACTCGACGACCACAGCGACGATTTCGAGGCCTACTGCATCGTCTCCGAGATCGACGTCACACGCGAAGTGCAGGTCCCTTCGGCGACCTCGCTGTTCCTCTACATCAAAGACCATCCCTGTATCTCGCTCGACGATACGACTTTCCGGCGGATGCTCAAATACTGCCGCATGTTCAGTGAATTCGAACGGAACGGCCACCCCTACCGCGACCAGATCACCCTCCACATGTCGATGATGCTCTACTACGAAATCTTCCACATCTATCAACACGGCAAACCGCTGGCCATGAGCGCCCAAACGCGGCAGGAGAGCATGTTCCGCGAGTTTCTCTTTCTGGTCTCGCAGCACTACGTCCGCGAGCGCGAAATCGGGTACTACGCCGACCAGATCTGCGTGACGCCCAAATACCTCTCGTCGGTAGTACGGACCGTATCGGGCAACAGCGCGGCGTGGTGGATCAACCAAACGGTCATCATGCACGCGAAAAATCTGCTCAAAACCAATCACCAGCTCACCATTCAGCAGATCTCCGACAAACTCAATTTCCCCAATCCGTCGTTCTTCGGCCAGTATTTCAAACGCCGCGTGGGAATGACGCCCAAAGAGTTCCGCCGCAAAGCCTACTGACGGCGGCACCGCATCTTCCGCCGGCATTCATGCGGATACCGACGAAAAAAGAGAGCCGGACGAATCGGATTCGTCCGGCTCTCCCATCCCAAGCAGCACGCTACTTCTCCTTCACACAGCGCACCGAGTTGCCGTAGGCCGTCGCCCCCTGGCGGTAGCGCCCCCAGTCCGACGTCACGTAGACCTCGTAGCCGTAGCCGTTGGAAGCGTCGGCCGACGCCGTCCAGTAGACGCCGATATGGCCGCAGTTCGTCAGCGGCGTGTTGATCGTCAGAATCCCGACGAAGGGGAAGAAATCGCCCGTTCCGCCGATCCACGCGCGGCCGTTGCCCTCGAACGGGCCCCACTGAGTATCGACGTTCACCCCCGTCGACATGTCGCCGGCAGCCGTCGCAAAAGCCCCGTCGGGCGGCACCATGTACCCCAGCGGACAGGGATCGAAAATAGTCTTGTAACCCGACGACATCTTATTTCCGCCCCACAGGTCGGCCTCCTTCAACGCATCGTTGGTCGGCGTCACGTACCACGACGAACCCGAATACTGGTAATAGGTTTTCAGGAACTGCGTCGGATGCCGTACGGCATTCTCGATATTGCCCGGAGCCTCCGTCAACAACTGCTGTCGGACGCCCGTATAGGCCCACTCGGCCGTGCCGTCGCCCACCTGGTGATTCTCGACATTGGCCTCCGTCACGTTCCCTGTCGTATAGGGCGCCGACGAAGGCAGGAACGGATCCTTGCGTCCCCACTGATAGAAGAGACCGCGGTTGGCCACGTCGCCCGGCGTATTGTTCAGCGCGCCGAGGTTGCGATCCATCCACTCGTAGCCGTTGGCGGCCGTCAGCGTCACCTCGCGGTCCGTCACCCAGATATGCCAGCTCCAAACGATCTCGCCCGAAAAATCGCGCAGCGCGATCACCGCATTGCCCTGCTCACGGCCCGTCGTGAACCAGATACGGCCGTTGCGGTAAACCGGTTCGCCGTCGATCACGTCGCGGCTGCGCGTCTTGTCGGCATCGAAAACCGCCTCCCACAGCAGCTCGGCCGCCACCCCTTCGTCGAGCAGCAGGCCGTGCTTGTCGATGTATTCCGAATTGCCGTCGCCCAAGCCGTTGCCCTTGATCGAGGCGTCGAAGACGTACGACGCACCCGTCGACGCCATGTAGCAGTTGGCCGTACCGAGTGCCGACAGGTTCGTGGCGCCGGTTCCGTACTGCATCACGCGGATTTCGCACGTCAGCGACGGGTCGTCGATGCTGGAAACCGTCACCACGGCCGTCTGCGCTTTCGTCGACAACGACTCTCCGGCCGTTATCGTCAGCAGGTTCCCCTCCTTCCGGTTCGACAGCCAACCTGCGGCGTCGGTCGTAACCTTCCACTCGCCGCAGTTGGTGTCGATCACCACGGTTCGCTGCCCGCCGTCGGCCGACAGGGCGAAGATTCGCGTCGAGGCCGTCAGGTAGAGCTCGGGCTCGGCGGCGCGGTATTCATCGTCCGTGTCGCAACCCGCCAGCAACATGCCGGCCGCAAACGATGCGGCATATATCCACGTTTTCGCCAGTCCGACCGGCCTGCGCCGCGCTTGTGCGGGCTGCGCCGCGGTGGGAAACGGACGAACGATATTCGACCTTTTCGTCAAGCCGAGTGCCGAGCCGAGCTCGCTCGAACGCTGCCGTGGCGAGAAAAGGAGCTTGATAATGAACTTTTTCATCTTGCTTTCCATTAACTGTTTCACTTATTTCCACGCCGTCGGCATCGCATCGTAATCGCTCAGGCCCGTGCAGCCCGCGAAACAATCGGTGGCGTTGGTGTTCGTAACGGCCGTGAAGCCGAGTGCCGCGGTACGTTCGTAAAGGTGTATCTTCCGGCCGTCGATCTGCGTGAAGGGCGACTCGCCCGTCAGCGCCGAACAATTCTTGAAGGCGGTCTTCGCGGTCTTGATCTTCTTGTTGTTGTCGAACAGTCCGGCCGGAATCGACGTAAGCCCCGTACAACCCGAGAAGACCGACGTGATCGTCGCCAGTTCGGCATTCTTCGCAAAGAGCCCCGCGGGCAGCGATTTCAGTCCCGTACAGTCGATGAAGGCCGACGACACGGAAGTCATGGCCGCACACTCCGCGAAGAGCCCTTCGGGCAGCGATTCGAGTCCCGTACAACCGTTGAAGGTGTTCGAGAAGGTCTTGATCTTGGTCTGTCCGGCGAACAGGTCGTCAGGCAGCGACGTCAATCCCGTACAATCGGTGAAGGTGTTGGCGAATCCGGTCGCCGCGACGGTCGCGAACAACCCCGAAGGCAGCGACTGCAACGACGTACACCCTTCGAACGTACTCGTGAAGGTGAAGTTTCCCGTGGCCGAGAAGGTGGCGAACAGGTCGTCGGGCAGCGTCCGCAGCGAGGAGCAGCCCTCGAAGAGGTTGTTGCCGTTCTTGATGCTCGTCGTGTGGCCGAACAGTCCGCTCGGGATCGAGGCGATCGACGCGCACTCGGAGAAAATCGACGCGACGTTGGAGACGTCGGGACAGGAAGCCAGCAGATCGGAGGGTATGGATGTCAGTTTCGTGCACCCCTTGAAAGCCTGCGAGAAATCGGTACACTTGGTCATCGTCGAGAAGAGTCCGCGCGGAATCGAGCCGATCGGGCAGTCCTGGAAAACGGCCGAACAGCTGGTCACACCGACTTGCCGCGCGAAGAGACCGGCCGGAATCGTCTCGATCCCCGCACCGCTGAACGCCCCCTTGAAGGTCGTCACCAGCGTATTGTTGAAGAAGATCAGTTCGGGTATCGATTTGAGCGCCGTGCACATGCGGAATACCTGCGAGAAACTCGTCACCGCCGGACACCCGCCGAACAGGTCGGCCGGAACGATCTCCAGCGCCTTGCAACTGTCGAACAGCGAGGTCATGACCGTCACGTTCGGGCAATTCTGGAACAGCGTGGCCGGAACCGACCGGATGGCCGTATGGCCGAATACCGAGAGGAACGTCTGCGCCTTGGTGTTCGTCTCGAACAACCCTGCCGGAATCTCGGTCAGCAGCCCTTCCGCCTCCTTGTTCACCTGCGAACCCACATAATAGAAGGTCTGGCTGAACGAAGTCGCTTCGGTATTGTAGTAGAAGAGTTTTTCGGGAATCTCCGGTATGCTGTGGCAGAAATGGAACGTCGAGGTGAAGTCGGTCGCCCGGGTAGCGTTGTCGAACAGCCCCGCAGGAATGGCGCCGAGCGTCTGGCAATCGTAGAACGCTTCGTTGAAAGTCGTCACCCCGTCGAACGAATGGGCCGTATCGGAGGGAATGCTTTTCAGGTTCATGCAACCGTTGAAGGCATCTTCCATCGACGTGAGCCCCGTCTGTCCCCATTGGAGCACCTCTACCACATAGCTCTTCTCACCGGCCGATTTCAATGCCGTCACCTTGCCGCTCACCTCCACGTCGTAACTGCCGGCCGTAGCGTAGACGTGCGTCGGATTCGCCGTCGTGACGGTCTCGACCGTACCGTCGCCCCAGTTGATCTCGGCATCGACCTCGCCGGCGATCATCGCCGTGGCCGTCGCATTGTCGGAAGGAATCTCGAACTTCCAGCGCAGATATTTGTCGTTGACGCCCATCTGGGTGATCGCCACTTCCAGCGACGCCGTATTCTCGCCGACGCCGGTCGTCAGGCTGATGTTCTCCGTCCGCCCCTGTTCGCCGTCGTAGGGGTCGACCGTGACGGTCAAGACGTCGTTCTCGCGCGTGACGGCGAACCACTTCGCATCGGCCGCATGGTTCCACTCGAAGTTCGAAGATACGGCGATCGTCTTCGTGCCGCCCCGATAGTCGAACGACAGAGCCTCCGGCAGCGCCCTGACGAAGGCCCTGCCGTCCTGCTCGACGACGACCGTCTCGCTGATGCTCCGATCGCCGTAGCCCGCCGTCAATTTCACTTCGACCTGCCGCGACTCCGACGAAGTATTCTCGTCGGCCGTAAAGACCAGCTTGTCCTGCTGGCGCTCGACCAACATCCAGTCGCACGACTGGGTGAACTCCCAATCCTCATAGTTGCAGGCGATTTCGGTCGAAGCGCTCAGCAGCGATCCGCAGGCCGGAATCAGCACCCGATTGGGCGTCGCCACGATTTCGGGCGTTCCGGCCGCGTTCTGCACGACCTCCACCGTCCACGTCCGTGCGCCGGACCCTTCGCCCGCCGTCACGACCACCTCGGCGGCGGGTTCCGACGCCTCCTCGTTCCGCTGGGCGCAGAGCGTCAGCGTACCGTCGTATTCGTTCTGCTCCACTGCGAGCCACGCCTCGTTGTCGTTGGTGTAGCTCCATGTCTCGGCATTGGTCTCGACGGAGAATACGACCTCGCCGCCGGGCGTCTTGAAGCGCAACGTTCCCCTCCCCTCCTGTGCCGAATAGAGCGGGTTGTCCGACGTCACGCTGAGCGTCGTAGCCTCCGGTGCGACGGGATCGGCGTCGAGCACGATCGTATCGCCCTCGCATCCCGCCAGCAGCAGAACGCCGCCCGCCAAACCACTTATAACATGATATAATCGTTTCATCTGCTCTCTGTTTTAGCGTTTCTGCATCAATTGAACTGCTCGATCCGGTTGATCCGGCCGGTCGTGTGGGCGCGCAGCCGCACGACGTCGCCCCGCTGCACGGAACTGAACGCCACCGGAAGCAATGCCGACGACGCGGATGCCGCCTCGCGCGCGAGCACGATCCCTTCACCGCTCGGATAGTAGATATCGCCGAACATGCCGACCTGCGACGTATCGGATATTTTCCGCGAAATAAGACCCAGCGTCTGATACTCTTCGGGCAGCCCGTGGAGCGTGATCGTGCGGAAATCGTCGGACACGACGCCCGTCACGGCGCCCGAACCGGTGGTGAAGGTGGAGTTCTTCACGTTGATGGCCACCAGATAGACCATCATGTCCTTCTCCTCGAACGTGGCCAGCAACTGCCCGAGCGGAATCGACACGTAACACTCCTCGCGGTTGTAGGGCAGATTCAGCGCCAGCGCCTCCATCCGCATCGGTTCGCCCTGACCGTCGAACGTCAGCGCCGAGAGGTTGAAATACTGGTTGTAGAGATCCTCTTCGATCACGCACGATCCCCGGGTGCCGGCTCCCTGATCGACGCCGCGCAGCATCCAGTGGTCGGCCGTGATCGAAAAGGTGCCCGGAATGCGGAAATAGGGATTCTCGCCGCGCATCTGCTGCGAGAGCGAAAAGGTCTGTTTCGCACCGTTGACCTCCGTACCCGCCTCGACGGTGAGCGTCGCCGTCAGCGTCTTGTCTCCGGTATTGGGTTCGGCGACGGTCAAAGTCGCCAGTCCTCTCTCCGGGTCGGTCGAGAGCACGCACTACGTCTGATCGACGGAAGCCGTCCACGCAGCGTTGGACGCGACCGAAAGCAGGATTTCGCCCCCTTCCGAATCGAAGACATAGCTTTCGGGCCCCTTCACGTCGAGCGTCACGGGCTCGGCGGGTTCCTGCGCGACGTCGATCGTCGCGGTATAGTCTCCGGTGGTAACGACTACTTCGGCCTGCCGTACCTCGGGCGACGGATTCGCCTCGGCATGAAGCCGCATCGACGTCGCGTCGTATTCGACTTCGAGCCAGCCGGCTTCGGGCTGCGCCGCACTCCAAGCGCCGGCCGCATCGACGTTGATCGAGACCGCTCCGCCTCCCGCACCGAATACCGCCGTCCGTTTCGAGAAGGCCAGCTTCACCTGCCCGCCGTCATCGTCGTCCGAGCAACCGGAACCGACGAACGCTACCGCCGTCAGTAAGCACCATGTAAACCATTTTCTCATAAAGGATGAAATTTAAGTAAATAAAAAGTCTGAGGATAGCCTTCCGAAGCGAAACCGCCGCCCGGGTATCGTCCTCTCCCTGCGCGACGAGGCGCATCGCCGTTTGTCCCGCGACAAACGAATGTTTTCGATAAACCGAGCGCAGAGCCGCGCTTGCACGAATATGCCCCGATGAGAAACCGACCGCGGAAACCGAACAATGCATTTCGTCCAACTAACCAATGGCGAAATTAAGTAAAAATCGCTGCCGTTATTCTTTCTGTCCGTATTTTTTTTATCGGAACTCCAATAGTACCAGCCTGATAGAACGGCTCCGCACGAAAGAATCGAAACCGGAAACACCTTTTTCGGAAAAACATTTCGGCCGATGCGGGATATTTCCCGAAATTTTGTTACTTTTGTGCGCAACAAAAACCCCAATCATTATGTCTTTTATCGATGAGAGGGTACAGCCGACCGGACTCACGTTCGATGACGTCCTGCTCGTACCCGCCTATTCTGAGGTGTTGCCGCGCGAAGTAAACGTCACCAGCCGCTTTTCGCGAAATATCAAACTCAACATTCCGATCGTCTCGGCCGCAATGGATACGGTCACCGAAGCGCCTTTGGCGATCGCGCTGGCTCGCGAAGGGGGCATCGGGGTCATCCACAAGAACATGTCCATCGCCGAGCAGGCCGCGCACGTGCGCCGTGTGAAACGCGCCGAGAACGGCATGATTTACGACCCGATCACCATCTCCAAGGAGCACACCGTGGGCGACGCGCTCGCGCTGATGCAGGAGAACAAGATCGGCGGCATCCCCGTGATCGACGCCGAGCGGCGGCTGATCGGCATCGTCACCAACCGCGACCTGCGTTTCCAGCGCGACATGCACCGCCTGATTTCGGAGGTGATGACCTCGGAGAACCTCATCACCACCCATTCGTCGGAGCTGGCCCATGCGGCCGACGTGCTGCTCAACAACAAGATCGAGAAGCTGCCCGTCGTGGACAACGAGGGGAAACTCGTCGGACTGATTACCTATAAGGATATTACCAAAGTACAGGACCACCCCAACGCCTGCAAGGACAGCAAGGGCCGTCTGCGCGTAGCCGCCGGCGTAGGTGTCACGGGCGATTCGATGGAGCGTGTGGATGCGCTCGTCGGCGAGGACGTGGACGCCATCGTCCTCGACTCGGCGCACGGCCACTCGGCCAACATCGTGGCGCTGCTGCGCCGCATCAAGGCCAAATACCCCGAACTGGACGTGGTGGTGGGCAACATCGCCACCGCCGAGGCGGCCAAATTCCTCATCGACGCCGGCGCCGACGGCATCAAGGTGGGCATCGGCCCGGGATCGATCTGCACGACGCGCATCATCGCCGGCGTGGGCGTTCCCCAGCTCTCGGCCATCTACTCGGCAGCCAGCGCCGCGCGCGGCACGGGCGTGCCCGTGATCGCCGACGGCGGACTGCGCTATTCGGGCGACATCGTCAAGGCGCTGGCCGCAGGCGGCGACTGCGTGATGATCGGCTCGATGTTCGCCGGCACGGAGGAGTCGCCCGGCGACACGATCATCTACAACGGCCGCAAGTTCAAGAGCTATCGCGGCATGGGTTCGATCGACGCCATGAAGGCGGGTTCGGCCGACCGCTATTTCCAGAAAGGCGAGGTCAACATCAACAAACTCGTTCCCGAAGGGATCGTGGCGCGCGTGCCGTTCAAGGGTTCGCTCAGCGAAACGGTCTACCAGCTCGTCGGCGGCATCCGCGCCGGCATGGGATACTGCGGCGCGGCGGACATCGAGACGCTCAAACAGGCACGGTTCATCCGCATTACCGCCAACGGCGTGACCGAAAACCACCCGCACGACGTGACGATCACCAGCGAGGCGCCCAATTACAGCAGCGAACACTGATTGCCCCGTCGATCCGAAACCTACGATACTCAGACGCTATGCAGGAAAAAATCCTAATCATCGACTTCGGCTCGCAGTACACGCAGCTCATCGCCCGCCGCGTACGCGAGCTGAGCGTTTACTGCGAAATCCACCCCTTCAACCACCTGCCCGCCATCGACGCGTCGGTGCGCGGCGTGATTCTCTCGGGCTCGCCCTTCTCCGTGCGCGATGCGGGAGCCCCCCGCATCGACCTCTCGGCGATCAAGGGCCGGCTGCCGCTGCTGGGCGTCTGCTACGGCGCGCAATACCTCGCCCAGCACTTCGGCGGCGAGGTGACGCCCGCCCCGAGCCGCGAATACGGACGGGCGATGCTCACCGTAGTCGAACCCGACGACCGGCTCATGGAGGGACTGCCCCGCACCACGCAGGTGTGGATGTCGCACGGCGACACGATCACCCGCGTGCCCGACGGCTACCGCATCGTGGCTTCGACGGCCGAGGTGCACGTGGCCGCCTACCGCATCGAGGGCGAACCGACGTGGGCCATCCAGTTCCATCCGGAGGTTTACCACTCGACCGACGGCGTGCAGCTGCTCCGGAATTTCGTCGTGGGCATCTGCGGCTGCGCACAGTCGTGGACGTCGGAGAGTTTCGTCGAGACGACCGTCCGCGAACTGCGCGAGAAGATCGGAGACGACAAGGTCGTGCTGGGGCTCTCGGGCGGCGTGGACTCCACGGTTGCCGCCGTGCTGCTGCACCGCGCCATCGGCGAGAACCTGCACTGCATCTTCGTCGATTCGGGTCTACTGCGCAAGAACGAGTTCGAAAGCGTCCTCGATTCCTACAAGGGCATGGGACTCAACGTCAAGGGCGTCAAGGCCGGCGACAAGTTCCTGGGCGACCTGGCCGGAGTAACCGATCCCGAGGCCAAGCGCAAGATCATCGGCCGCGACTTCGTGGAGGTCTTCAATGCCGAGGCGCAGCAGCTCGCCGACGTGAAGTGGCTGGCGCAGGGCACGATCTATCCCGACGTCGTCGAATCGGCATCGGTGAACGGCCCTGCGGCCAAGATCAAGTCGCACCACAACGTGGGCGGACTGCCCGAGCACATGCACCTGAAAGTCGTCGAACCGCTGCGCCTGCTTTTCAAGGACGAGGTGCGCCGCGTGGGCCGCTCGCTGGGTATCGGCGAGGAGCTGATCGGCCGCCACCCCTTCCCGGGGCCGGGGCTGGCGATCCGCATTCTGGGCGAGATCACACCCGAGCGCGTCGAGATCCTGCAAAACGTGGACAAGATCTACATCGACGCCCTGCGCGAGCACGGGCTCTACGACCAGGTCTGGCAGGCGGGAGTCATCCTGCTGCCGGTCAAGTCGGTGGGCGTCATGGGCGACGAACGCACCTACGAAAGTTGCGTGGCGCTGCGCGCCGTCGCATCGACCGACGGCATGACGGCCGACTGGGTGCACCTGCCCTACGAATTCCTGGCCCGCGTGTCGAACGACATCATCAACAAGGTTCGCGGCGTCAACCGCGTCGTCTACGACATCTCCTCCAAACCGCCCGCAACGATCGAGTGGGAGTAATCGAAAAACAGCGGCCCGAACGATGACGTTCGGGCCGCTGTTTTTGCATGGCACCGCGATCAGTTCCCGCCGGCCACGATGATGAGCCCCAGCCCCGCGATGAAGAGGGCGAACATCAGCGCCAGCAGGCCGTTGACCGTCCGTCCGCCGCCGCGGAACTCCTTCCACACGAAGACGCCCCACACGGCCGCCACCATCGGCGCGCCCTGTCCCAGCGCATACGACACCGCAGCACCGGCCTTCCCGGCCGCAATGTAGCTGAACGTCGTACCCAGACACCAGATCGCACCGCCCAGCATTCCGACCAGATGGGTCGAAAAGCTGCCCTTGAAGTAGTCGCGGTAGGCGACGGGCTCCCCGTCGAAGGGGCGTTTCATCACCCACGTATTGAAGACGAAGTTGCTCGCCAGCACGCCCAGCGAGAAGATGAAGACCGCCGAATAGGGCGTCAACATGCCCGGCGTCGGATTCTCGAAATGATCCAGATCCATCGCAGCCGCGACGAAGCGGTAGAAGAGCGACATCAGCACGCCGGCCACGACCGCCAGCGCGACGCCCTTGCGGAACTGCGCACGCTGCGTACCGCCGCTCTGCACCCGCTGCGAGGCGATGCCGTTGCAGACGATCGCCGCAACGATCAGCGCCACGCCCAGAAACAGGATGACGGGATCGCCTTTGGGCGCACCCACGTAGTTGACGACGACGCCCAGCACCAGTGCCAGTCCGACACCCAGCGGAAAGGCGACCGACAGCCCCGCCATGGCCACCGAAGCCGAGAGCAGGATGTTCGAGGCGTTGAAGATCACGCCGCCCAGCACGACGCTCCCCACGCCGCGCGCATCGGCCTGCGCCAGATCGGGCAGGAACGAACGCCCCTCGGAGCCGATGCTGCCCATGGTGAACCCCACGACGAGCGTAAAGAGCACCATGCCGATGACGTAGTCCCAATAGAAAAGTTCGTAGCGCCAGCTCTTCGAAGCCAGCTTCTGGGTGTTGCCCCACGATCCCCAGCACATCATCGTGATGAAGCAGAAAAGCACTGCGAGGGCGTAACTGTTGACGATAAACATAGGTTGTAGTTTTAAGATGAACGCAATTCGTTCGCACTCGTTCTCCGAAACCGGCAAAAACCGCATTACAAGCCTTGCGCAAACGTTTGTACAAAAATAGATAAAAAATCCGAACTTCCAACATTCCGCCCGATTTTCCCTCGGCGGAACGCTGAAAATCCGGCTACGGGAAACCGCCTGCGAAGTGCGAATCCACCCCGACGAATGCCGCCGGCAACGAAAAGCCGCGGGAACGAATGTTCCCGCGGCCGTAACCGGAAGACGGCGGTTCGAGACCGCGGATCGTCCCCTATTTCTTGAAGTAACGGTTGTAAAGGCCCTGGAAGCCTGCGCCGTGACGCGCCTCGTCCTTGGCCATCTCGTGTACCGTATCGTGCACGGCGTCGAGATTCTCCTCCTTGGCCATGCGCGCCAGACGCATCTTGTCCTCGCAGGCGCCCGACTCGGCGTTCATGCGCTTCATCAGGTTGGTCTTGGTGTCCCAGACCACCTCGCCGATCAGTTCGGCGAACTTCGAGGCGTGCTCGGCCTCTTCCCAAGCGTAACGCTTGTAGGCCTCGGCGATCTCGGGATAGCCCTCGCGGTCGGCCTGACGGCTCATCGCCAAATACATGCCCACCTCGGTGCATTCGCCCATGAAGTGATTCTGAAGTCCCTCCCAAAGCTCCTTCGACGCACCTTTGCCGTCGCCGATCACATGCTCCGTGACGAACGTGAGCCCTTCCTCCTGCTCGACGACCTCGACGAACTTCTCCTTGCCTACCTTGCACATCGGGCACTGATCGGGTGCCTCGGGACCCTCGTGGATATAACCACAGACGGTACAACGCCATTTCTTTGCCATAATCTTTCCGTTTTGTTAAGTGTGAACGTATTTTTTACAGAAGCAAAGATACGAACTTTGCGGACGGCTCCAAGCGATCGCCCGATCATATTTTCCGATACCGGCATCAGTTTTTCCTATCGTCGTGGTCGATGGCCCACTCGATCAGCCCCACGTCGACGGCGTCCTTCACCATCACCCGCTTGTCGCGGTCGAGCAGGTAGAGCGCCGGAATGGCTTTCAGGTCGTAGAGCTCCCGATCGCGGACGACGCACCCCTTGTCGTAGGCATTGATCCAGCGTGCGGGAATCTGCGGACGGTATTCCTGCCACTCGGTGAGGTCTTCGTCGGGGAAGAGGGCCAGCACCTTCAACTTGCCGCGCTCGATCAGTTCGTTGAGCATCGGCGATGCCGAAATGGCCTCGCGCACCGTCTTGCACATGTTGCACCCCGGATTGTTGATGAACAGCAGCAGGTATTCGGCGCGGATGTCGTACATGCGGCGGGTCGCCCCGTCGGCCGTCGTATAGCGGAAATCGTTGGCCGGTCGGCCGATCCGGTTCTGGGAGGCCATGCGCAGATCGTGCTGAGGCGCGATGCGCTCCCAGCGGTCGAGCCACGGACTCGACACCAGCGCTTCGAGCACCGGAATGTAGAGTTCGTCGTTGCGTGCGGGCGAATTGGGATCGTGAAGCACGCGCTCGGCCAGCATGGCGAAATATTCGGTCATCGGCTTCGAAGCCGAGGCGCGCCGCATGAGCGTGTCGATCGCCGTCCGGTCGTCGGGTGCGACGAAATTGGCCACATAGGCGAACAACGCACGCACCATCGCCACCGTATCGACCTCGGCCAGCAGCGTGGTGTCGCGGAAATCGAAGTTGTCCCAGTAGTGATCGCGCAGATAGGCCCTCCGCTCCTCGGGCGGGACGGTCGAAGGAACGGTCACGGCGCGGAACGTGCGCGGCGCCGGACGGGCGGACGACTGCGCCGGTCGGCTCTTTTTCCCGCCGCAGGCCGCCACGAGCAATGCGGCCAGTGCGATCCACAGAATGCGTTTCATCGGAATACGGATTAAAATAACTACCGCAAATGTAACAAAATCCCCGCAATAACCCCGCCCCGACGGGAGAATCTTCGCACCTGCGGAGCGATTTGCACAATAGTTGCACCTGTCGGGGAGGTGTTTCGCCGCAGCGCCGCACCTCTTCACCGACGCTGCGACCCGATCCGGCGGAGAGCGAACGCTCCGAAGCGGATCGGAACGCGAACGTCCGGACGCCGCCGGCATGCAGCCCGTTCGACGGTCACGCCGGACACCGGAGATGAAGACCACAGGAAACCATTCTTTAAATCATAAATGCGTATGGATGCAAAAAAAAGTACGGGATTCAAGCTCAGCGTAGCGACGCTCGCCATCATGAACGTCACGGCGGTCGTCAGTCTGCGCGGCCTGCCGGCAGAAGCGGTCTACGGCCCTTCATCGGCCTTCTACTACCTCTTCGCGGCGATCGTCTTCCTGATCCCCACCTCGCTGGTGGCGGCCGAACTGGCGGCGATGTTCGCCGACAAGCAGGGCGGCGTCTTCCGCTGGGTGGGCGAAGCCTACGGAGCACGCACGGGCTTTCTGGCCATCTGGCTGCAATGGATCGAATCGACGATCTGGTACCCCACGGTGCTGACCTTCGGCGCCGTGTCGATCGCCTTCATCGGATTGAACCAACATGCGGACATGATCCTGGCGTCGAACAAGATCTTCACGCTGGTGGTGGTGCTGGCCATCTACTGGCTGGCCACCTTCATCTCGCTCAAAGGTCTGGGCTGGGTCGGGAAAATCAGCAAATGGGGCGGTATGATCGGCACGATCATACCCGCCGGACTGCTCATTCTGCTGGGCATCGTCTACATCGCCTCGGGCGGTCACAACCAGATGGACATGTCGCAGGGTTTCTTCCCCGACCTGACGAAGTTCGACAACCTGGTGCTGGCCAGCAGTATCTTCCTCTTCTACGCGGGTATGGAGATGATGGGCATTCACGTCATGGACGTGAAGAACCCGTCGCGAAACTACCCCAAGGCCATCATCATCGGTTCGCTGGTCACGGTGCTGATCTTCATTCTGGGAACCTTCTCGCTGGGCCTGATCATCCCCGCCAAGGACATCAGCCTCACGCAGTCGCTGTTAGTCGGGTTCGACAACTACTTCCACTACCTCCACATTTCGTGGGCCGGCCCGATCATCGCCATCGCCCTGATGTTCGGCGTGCTGGCAGGCGTGCTGACGTGGGTGGCGGGTCCCTCGAAGGGTATCTTCGCCGTGGGCAAGGCCGGTTACCTGCCCCCGTTCTTCCAGAAGACCAACAAGAACGGCGTGCAGCTCAACATACTGATTATCCAGGGCTGCATCGTGACGCTCCTCTCGTCGCTTTACATCGTGATGGACGACGTCAGCGTGGCGTTCTTCCTGTTGAGCGCCCTGACCGTGGGACTGTATCTGATCATGTACATGATGATGTACGCCGCGGGAATCCGCCTGCGCTACACGCAACCCAAGCTCATCCGCAGCTACCGCGTGCCGGGCGGAAACACGGGCATGTGGCTGATCGGAGGCGTAGGATTCCTCGCCGTGCTGTTCTCGTTCATCGTCACCTTCTTCCCGCCTTCGCAGCTGCCCGTGGGCAGTCCGGCGACGTACACGTGGCTGGTGGTGACCGGCACGGCGGTCTTCCTCGCGATCCCCTTCATCATCAGTTTCTCAATGGACAAACGGAACGCCCGGCGGACGCCGGAGGCTTAAAACTCGACCGTCAGGCCCAGCGTCGGGAGCAGCGTGCCGCTCACCTGTTCGAGGTATTTCATGCGGTAACGCCGCTCCGAAGCCGGAGCCGAGGGATTTTCGATCTCCCCCGTGGACATCAGCACGTCGGGCTGGCGCAAACGACCGCCCGCAACGTTTTGCAGGTCGATGTAGACGCCCAGCATGCAGCGGCGGAAGTAGAACACCTTGTCGACGCGCACGTCCAGCTGGGCGAAGGCGTCGAGCCGCCCGGCGTTGTATTTCGAATAGTCGTAGTAGGGCCGTCCCTGCGCATCCCACGCCTCGACGAGCGACGAACGCTCCACGTCGTAGGGCGTGTAGGGCGCACCGCCCACGGCGCTCAGCTTCGCACCGAAGCTCCAGTGGCGCGGCAGGTCGTAGGTTCCGCTGACGTTGACCACGAAACGGTTGTCCCACGCCGAGGCGATCCACGGGGCCTGCCGGTCGTTGCGGTACTCCGAGCGGAACACGGTCACCGACCCCACGACGTTCACTCGCCCCGGAATCTGCCAGCGGGCCATCGCCTCGACGCCGTAGGCGCGCCCCTGCGCCGAGGAGACCAGCTTCTCGTTGCCCACCACGCCGTAATCGTTGCCCTTGCACGAGAGCGGAATCCCGTCCGCCACCGACAGCGGCACATCGCCGTAGCGTTTGTAAAATCCCTCGACCGAGACGATCAGCCGGTCGCGCAGCCGCCAGTCGACACCCGCGCTGAAGACCCCGACGCGCATGTAATCGAGCGATCGGTTGACCAGCGCGTCCTCCTCCTTGAATCCCAACGCCGTGTAGGGCGGCAGCTGGCAGTAAAGCCCCGCGCTGCCGCTCACCGACCAGCCGGGACTTACCGCATAGGAGACCGAAGCCCGGGGCGACAGCTGGCGCCACACCCGCGCCATACGTCCCGAGTAGTCGCACCCGTCGGCGCGCAGGCCCGCCGAGGCGGTGAACCGCTTGTCGGCCGAGGCGTATTCGGCCCCGGCGAACAGCCCCCAGCCGACGATTCCCAGCCGGGTCCGGTAGTCCGACAGCTGCGTCCTGTCGGTATAGAGCCGTTGCAGCGTGCGGTTCGTGTAGTCGGAATAATTCACCTCGACACCCTCGCGGACGGTCCAGCGGCCCAGATAGGTGCGGTTCTCGGCCCGGAGCGTGGTCTTCTGCTCCACGGAGCGCAGCCGGAGCGTCAGGTTGTCCTCCGACGAATCATCGTTGCGCAGGTATTTCAGGTTGCGGTTGTTCAGGTAGTTGTGGCTCAAGGTCACGGTCTGCACGTGGCGGCCCGCATAGTGACGCCACGAAGCCCCCACCGTGAAGGTCTCCTGCCGGATGCGGGGCAGGTAGCTCAACAGGTATTCGGCGTCCTCGCCCTTCTCGTCGACGTTGAGACGCATGTTGTCGAATCCCGCAAGGGCCAGCACCGTCAGCTCGTCGCGCTCCGAAAGGCGTGTCTTGACTTTCGCCTGCCCGTCGATGTAGTTGGGCAGGAAGGGCAGCCCCAGCAGTTTGAACAGCAGTTGCAGGTAGGACTGGCGGATGGAAAACAGATAAGTCGTCTTGCCGCCGATGTGCCCGCTGCCGCTCAACCCCACTTCCGAGGCGCCCAACGTCGCTTTGAAGGTCTGCTTTTCGGCATTGCCGTCGCGGAGCCTGAAGTCCAGCACGGAACTCAACGCCCCGGCCCGGTCGGCGGGAAAAGCGCCCGTATAAAAACTGATTTCGCGCACGAGGTCGGCGTTGACGATGCTCACCGGACCGCCCGTCGCCCCCTGCGTGGCGAAATGGTTGATGTTCGGGATTTCGATCCCGTCCATGTAGAACTTGTTCTCCGCAGGCCCGCCGCCGCGCACGATCAAATCGTTGCGATACCCCACGGGCGAGAAGGCCACGCCGGGATACGAGCGCACGATGCGCGACACGTCGCGGTTCGAGCCGGGGCTTTTCTCGATCTCCCGCAGGCCGATCACCTTCAAACTTACGGGACTCTCCGCCGTGACGCGGAACGGCGACGGACGGACCGTCACGGCCTCCAGCTGCGCGGCATCCTCCTCCAGCTCGACTTCGATAAAGGGCGTGGCGGCCGAGACCATGTATTCGGGCGTCGTGAGGCTCTTGTAGCCCACCGACGAGACCGCCAGCCGCCAGATGCCCGGCTTCACGCGCTCGATGCGAAACCTCCCCAGCGAGTCGGTCGAGGCTCCCTTCTGCTCCTGCCCGGCCAGCACCACGGCGGCATAGGCCACGGGGCGGCGGCTCAAACGGTCGATCACCCGCCCGCTGACGGGATAGGTCCCGCCCTGCGCCCGCACGGCAAACGCCGCGGCCAGGCCGAAAAACAAAACAGCGACTTTCAGGAATTTCATACGGCAAAGATACTCGGTCAGGCGCCTTCCGACGCCGTTTCATCGGTACATTTCGGCAGCAGTTTCAGGTACGAGAGCAGAACCACGTTCATCACGAGGGCGTAGACGATGGCCGGGACGGCCATTTCACCGCTGTCGAAGATCAGCGGCGAGGTGGCGACGGCGATCGCCTGCGCAGCGTTCTGCATCCCGACCTCGATGACGATCGTGCGGCGCACCGCCCGCCGGAGCCGGAACAGGCGGGCCAGCAGCGATCCGCCCGCCATCGCCAGCAGGATCAGCGCACCCGCGGCCAGCCCCAGCACGCCGAGATTCTCCAGAATCGTCGAGGCGTACTGCACGAAGAACACCGCCGCCAGCAGCATCAGGGCCGGGAAGGCCACACGCCCCAGCAGCTCGTGCACACGCCGTGCCGCCCGGGGCCGCCAATGCCTGAAAAGCGCCCCGCAGAGCATCGGCAGGAACAGCAGGACGATGTTCTGCACCAGCAGTTTCCCGACCGGAAGTTCGATGGCCGCACCGGCATGCACCGCGACGAAACGCGCGGCGAAACCCATCACCAGCGGAATCGTGAAGAGCGTGATGAGGCTGCTCAAAGCGGTCAGCGTCACCGAAAGGGCCACGTCGCCCTTGGCCAGCATCGAAAAGACGTTCGACGAACTGCCTCCCGGACAGCAGGCGACGAGCAACAGTCCCAGAAAATAGACGGGCGGCAGGCGGAAGGCCAGCCCCACGCCGAAGGCGATGAACGGCAGCAGCGCCAATTGGCCCAGCAGCCCCGCGATAACGGCCGCCGGACGGCGGGCCACACCGGCGAAGGCCTGCCGGTCGAGTTCGATGCCGAGCTGAAACATCAGCGCGATCAATACAGGCAGTACGATCCAGACGGTATTCATAAGCGATGTAAAACGGCGATCCCGGGGCGCGGACTTCCCGGCAGCCCGGTTCCATTTTACTGCAAAGGTGGCCCTTTTTTCGGGAATCCGGCCCGTTTTCCGGAAAAAATTGTAATTTTAGCCTCCCGAATTACGCGAGATACGACGGTTTATGTCCCTGAACACCAAATACGACATCCTCGACAACCGACTGGTCATCCAACGGCTCAACGCCGGGGACCGGCAGTGTTTCGAAGCGTGCTACCGATTCTATTACAAGGGATTGTGCAGCTTCGCCTCGCGCTGGGTATCCCTCCCCGTGGCGGAGGACATCGTACAGGACACGATGCTGTACATTTGGGAAAACCGGGACCGCCTGATGGAGGAACTTTCGCTGAAAGGACTTCTGTTTATGATCGTCCGCAACAAGTCGCTGGACCGCATCTCCAGCCAGAAGGTCCATTCACGCGTCCACCAGCAGTTGGAAAAGAGATTCGCCGACCAGTTCGACTCCCCGGACTTCTACCTCGGCACGGAACTCGCACGGCTCTACCGCGAGGCGCTCGCGCAACTCCCCGAGCAGACCCGGCGCATCTTCGAGATGAGCCGCTTCCAGGGCATGACCCACCAGCAGATCGCCGCCGAGATGGAGGTGTCGCCCCAGACCGTCAACTACCATATCGGCCAGGCGCTCAAAGTCCTCGGCGTCGCGCTGAAGGACTACCTGCCGCTGATCGCGCTGTTTTTCGAAATGCCCGGGAACAACTGAAACCCCTGCCCCCTGCAACCGACCATATGCAATAAAAACGAAAGCCCGAAAAAAAATCGGGTTTTCGTTTAGTAACTATTTCCCCAAAACCGTATTACTGTTAGAAACCGAACTTATGAAAGAGATCGACGACAACCTGCTGACCGAATTTCTCGAAGGAAAACTCGACGAACCCGCCAACCGCGAGATCGAAAACTGGTACGACGCCTCGGAGGAGAACCGCCGCCGGCTCGAAGCGCTCTACTTCGTGCTCTTCGCCGGAGACCGGCTCCGTGCCGCCGCGTCGGTCAACACCGACCAGGCCTTCAGATCGTTGCAGCGGCGCATCGAACTGCGCCGCACGAAAACAAGGCCCCAATGGCGGCAGATCGCGGCGCGCTACGCCGCCATCCTCGTCGCGGGCGTGATCGTCGCAGGCATGTATCTCTACCAGAACCGGCCGGACGACCGCATCTGCACGGTCAGCGCCGAGCGCAGCGACTGCTCGGTGACGCTGCCCGACGGCTCCGTCATCCGGCTCACCCGCAGTTCGCAGCTCAACTATCCGGCCTCGTTCGACGACGGGAACCGCACGGTGCACCTCACCGGCGAAGCCTTTTTCGAAGTCAGCAAGCGCAACGGCGCGCCGTTCACCGTCACCACGGTCCACGACGCCGAAGTCGTGGTCCGCGGAACCAAATTCAACCTGAAAGCCTACGACGACAGCTCCGACGTCGAAACCGTACTGGTCGAGGGAGCCGTCGATTTCCGCGCCGCGGACCACGTCGTGGCTCTGCACCCGGGGCAGAAAGTCTCCTACAACCCCACGGACAACGACCTGACGCTGCAAACGGTCAACGTGGAGGCGGAGCTGGCCGCGCGGCTGCGCACGTTCCGCCACGTCGACCTGGCGCAAATCGCCGGGGTGATCGAGGATTTCTACGGCATCGGCGTCGCCTTCCGCAGCGAGGCGCTCAAAAACATCCAGTTTACCGGAACGCTCGACTTCAACATGCCGATCGACCATATCCTCGAAGTGCTGACGCTTTCGACGAACACCCGTTTCAACCGCAACGGCGAAAAAATCACCATTCACAAATAATCCAATCTTAACCAAACCTCTATGAAACAAAAGTTACTCCGTATGCGGCATGCCTGGTATCTACTGGCAGCATGCCTGACACTCCTTATTCCGTGGGGGGGGGAAATGCAGGCGGCGCCGTCGCCCCAGCAGACTTCGGTCCGCGTTGAAAACGTAACCAGCCTGAAAGGACTGATTCAGGAGATCGAATCGCAGACCTCCTACCGGATCTCCTACCAGGGCAACCTGGCGGACAACGTCCCCGTAAAAATCGCCAAATCGACGAAATCGGTTTCCCAGCTGCTCGACGAAGCCCTGCGCGGAACCGGCATCACCTACATCATCCGTCAGAACAACATCATCCTGACCCGTGCGGCGGCACTTACGGATACGGTCACGTTTCTGCTGTTCAGTCCTATGTACGGCAGCATCGAGAATTGGAAAAATATAATCGCGATCATTTCCAAACGGACTGGCATACTTTTCTACGATTTTAGCTGAAATGTCATTCAGTGGGAAACTTATCGACTTGCCTGTCTTTTTCCTTACATAGCAAACCCTACCATCCTTCAAATTGCAGAAGCGGAGCAATGCAATATCCGAGAAATTTATTCCTGCACCAAAATAGCTGAACAGAAATAAATCCTTTGCAAGTCCCATATAAAAGCCAGAATCGGAAAGTTCGAGTGCGAGGATTCTTTGCACCTCCTCCTTGGAAATCGACCGTTTCTCTGTATGAATATCAAACTTGTTTATTTTGAATCTATTAAACGGGTATGCGTCCTGCTTGATAACGTCCTGCTCTATGGCTTTATTGAAGACGCTACGGAGCGTTCGAAACAGTTGGCTTATCGTGGTGTCTTTACATCCTCTGGCGTGCAACCACTCTTCATATCTTTTCAGCCACACACAATCAATCTCTCGAAAGGGAATATCGAGTTTATTACGCGTGTAACTCATCAACGAATTAAAGGAGTATTTATAGACCGCCAAATTACCCAGCCTCTCCATCTTCTTCATCTCCGCAAACAACCTGCCGTACATTTCCGCAACAGTTCGCCCTTGGGTCTTTTGTTCAACAGCCTGTGCCAACGATCGAGGGGTATACTCTTTGCGTTCAGCCATCATATCGACAACCAATGCGTTGTACTCCGCCATTTTCGAAGCAATCAGTTTGTCAATCACTATTTTATTGGGACAGTTTCGTTTGGGCTTATTCTTCTCGAAATCCCAGAATTGAGGTAAAACCGCTACGCCAAGACTGACGTATTTCTTTTTTCCGTCTTTACAGAGACGAATCATCAACGGATGCGCTCCGTTTGCAAGCGTTTTCGACTTGTAGCATAGAATGCTGACACCTGTTGCCATGCGAGTTTGTGGTTTAACTCTCGGTTTAACTCAACAGCTAAAAACGGTGGTAAACCACGAAAACAGCGCATATAAAAAAAGACAGCTGCATTTCTGCAACTGTCTGATTTTCATTGGTGGGAACATGCGGATTTGAACCGCAGACCTCCTGCTTGTCGAGCAGGCGCTCTAAACCAACTGAGCTATGCTCCCGGCATAAAAAACCATCCTGTTTTGGATGGTCTCTGTCGTGGGAGCTGAGGGATTCGAACCCCCGACCCTCTGCTTGTAAGGCAGACGCT
>OOAH01000940.1_pt1 | contig 30034 bp, 26 predicted proteins | sample 1671801 | NCBI WGS metagenome assembly OOAH01 (sample SAMN06348194, study PRJEB24527) | human gut metagenome | biome: human gut; feature: ankylosing spondylitis patient; material: feces | host: Homo sapiens | place: China | collected 2015-10 | reverse complement strand
ACTCCTCCGCGCGCAGGTCGTCGAATTCAAAAAGGTTCTGGATTCTCTTGCATATGAGCGGCATCTTTATTCAATGATGCTCTACAACGACTAGGTTTGAATCTGCATCTGCTATTTCAGTTTAATTCAGTAACAACATTCATGAGGATGTTGCGAGTCATCACGTTTTTTGGCATAACAAGCAGTGCTTTGGCCCGCAAGGGCGAGGCTCCAAGTCGCCGGGGGTATTCCCCGGCATTCCTTTTCCTCCAACGTTGCCAGGAGCCCATTTGAGCAAATTGAGCATCTTCGTGGACGAATCTGGCGAGTGGGGTAAGCTGTCCGAATACTATCTCATCACATTGGTGCTTCACGTCCAGTCCGATTCTGTAGCGGAACATATTGATAAGTATGAACGCCATCTGGCTGATTCCGGCTTGCCTGATATTCCATTCCATGTTTCAGATTTTCAGTAGAATGGCGACAGACAAATCCCGCTGGCTTGCTAGTAAAGCGTTGTCCTCGGGGAGGGTTTTGTTTGTTATTGAAAGATAACGCGGCATCGAATAGATAGGGGAGGTCCGGCATGGGACGTCATCAGCGCGCAGAAGCCTCCGGACTCATCTCCTTCTTGATTTGCGCCGTCGTCGGCGCGGTATCGATGAACCTGTACATGGAATACGCGCCGGCCATCTGGCAGCTGACGCAACGCCGATTCATGGTATGTTCGGGCATCGTGGCGGCATGCGGTGTCATTTCCTTCATTATTGGCTATGCGCGTAAATCACGTTCATTGAACCTCAAACATGGTTGGTTTGCACCGATTCGTCGCATTTTCGAAATCGTCGCCCTTTCGGTGGTGTATGCCTCGACCATCTTCCTGTCGTCCTTCGCCCTCATCGGTGCGGCCAACGATATGATGGGCAATGCCATTTTCTCCGGCTATATTTCCAGCGTCTGCGCCGCCTTTGCCGGCGTGGTGGGGTACATGACCTTTGTACAGGCGGAGATGATGAACGCCAAAACCATTGCCAGCCTGTTGCCGTTCTTCGTCATCTCCGGCGTGGTCACCGCCGGCATGACCACCGACGACCCATACTGGTATCACAACAACTTTTCGCAGCTTGGTGACAGAACCACGTTCGCGGCCCGTATGTTCAACTCCACGCTGATTCTTGCCGGCACGTGCATCATCATCGTCAGCTACTTCGCCATCTCCGAATTGGTGACCACCGAACGGCTACAGCGCCTCTGGCACGACCGCACCAACAGAGATCCGAATCGCGGCTACGAAATCCCACATTTCATGCTGCGCATCTCCATTCTGTCCTTCCTGCTGATGGTGGCCGGCCTGGCATTCATCGGCATCGGCGTGTTCCGGTACACGCCACACAATCTCTTGCACAATATATGCGCCAAAGGCCTGCCGTTCGTCATGCTGCTGCTGTTCGTGCTCCTGCCATGGCTTGCGCCACGCCTGTCCAAAACAGTGATGGTGGCCTCCGACCTGACCGCGCTCGTATGCGCTGCATTCTGGGTCAATATGATGATGGGTCACAACACCCTCACCAATGTGGAGGCGTTGGCTGGTCTGGCGTTCCTAGGCTGGTTCATCGTGTTCTCGCGCCAGATCGCCGCCATCGAGGCCGACCGCGTGGCCGCCCAGCTGCTGCACGCGCAGGCCATCGAAGGCGGACTGGAGGAAGCATCCACCGAGCCCGCACAGCAGATTGAATCCCGCATCGCCGCCGACCGTTGATAGATATCTCGTTCATTAGGTCGATTTGTCGTTCATTTGGTAGGTTCGGTGTCCTACGCCATGTTGGGATCGCGCCATTTCAAAGGTGGGTGCGGAGGCTGACCTACCAAATGAACGACAAATCGACCAAATGAATGACAGCGGACGCTCTGAAGCCTCCAAATACTGATAGATTTGGCCTTATGACTGAACAACTCACGAATCTCTGGCCTGCCCCGCTCGCCACACAGCCGTTGAACGCTACGGTAACGGTGCCGGGCAGCAAGTCCCTATCCAACCGCTACCTGATTCTCGCCGCCCTCGGCAGCAAGCCCGTTACTCTGATTGGCCTGCTGCGTTCGCGCGACACGGACCTTATGATGGGTGCCCTCGAAGCCCTCGGTGTCCGCTGCGACGTGGATTCCGCAACCGACACCACCGTAACGGTTACTCCTCCTGTATCCGGCCGATTCCATGGCAACGTCAATGTGTTCTGCGGACTGGCCGGCACGGTGATGCGTTTCGTGCCCGGCCTTGCCCTGTTTGCAGATGGCCCAGTGAATTTTGATGGCGACGAACAGGCTTATGCACGTCCGATGAAGCCGGTGCTTGACGGTTTGGAACAGCTGGGTGCAACGGTTGATTACCACGGCGAGGTTGGCCGTCTGCCGTTCACTATTACGCCGCCTGCAACCTTGCCGGCTGCCCAGGCGCAGGTCAGCATCGATTCGTCCGGTTCTTCCCAGTTCATCTCCGGCCTGTTGCTGATTAGTTCCAAACTGCCTGGCGGTCTGCACCTCGCGCACACGGGGGAGAAGACCCCGAGCCTGCCGCACATTCGCATGACCGTGGCCGATGTGACCGGTGCCGGCGGTGCGGTTGAGGCCGACGAATCCGCCCGCACATGGACGGTTGAACCGCGCGCAATGCAACTGCCGAGCAAGGTGACCGTTGAGCCCGATCTGTCGAACGCGGCGCCATTCCTCGGCGCGGCATTGATCGCCGGCGGCACGGTCCGGGTGCCTCATTGGCCTGAAACCACCACCCAGCCGGGCGGCCTGTTGCCCGGATATCTGGAGCAGATGGGTGCCGAAGTATCGTTCCCGACCATCGGCGGCGTGCGCTATTGCGAGGTGACCGGTGACGGCACCGTGCGTGGGCTGGGTACGTTCGATTTGACGGCGGCCGGGGAGATTGCTCCCTCGTTGGCGGCGATTCTGGTGTTTGCTGATAAGTCGACAGACATGGTTGGTATTGGTCACCTGCGCGGCCACGAAACGAATCGTCTGGAGGCATTGGTCAACGAGATTCGTCGTGTTGGGGGAGCGGCTGAGGAATTGCCTGATGGATTGCGTATCGAACCGGTGCCGGCGGAGACGTTGCACGGTGCCGTGATGGAAACCTATGCTGATCACCGTATGGCCACGTTCGCCGCGATGCTGGGGCTGCGTATTCCCGATATCGAGGTCATCAACGTGGCCACCACGCGCAAGACCTTGCCTGATTTCGTCGGTATGTGGAGTGGCATGCTGAGGCAGTAAGGGGTCCTGTGTTCTGGTGGACCCCCTCAGTCCGCCGGAGGCGACTGAGGGGGAGTATGACGCAGGGGTAGGGGTCTCATGACCATATACGAATGGGGGCTGATTCCAATCGGAATCAGCCCCCATAGTGTTGCAACTAGAGATTGGTGAGATGCCTAACGGCGGTTACTTACTTGGCGAAGGTGTTGCCGTAGGTGTCGGTGCCGGCTTCGGCGATTGCGGCGGACTTGCGGGCGATGGCCAGTTCTTCGTTCGTCGGGATCACGGCGATGATCACGGAGGAGTCCGGAGTGGAGATGATGCGCGGTTCCTTGGAGCGGGTGGCGTTCTTCTCCTCGTCCAGCTTGACACCGAACGGAGCGAGCTTGTCGCACACCATCTTGCGGACCACGTCGTCGTTCTCGCCCACACCAGCGGTGAAGGTGATCACGTCGCAGCCACCCATCTGGTAGGTGTAGTTGCCGATGTAGCTGACGATGCGGTGCACGTAGACATCCAGAGCCAGCTTGGCGTCCTCGTTGCCTTCGGACACCAGACGGTGAACCTCACGCAGATCGCCGTAGCCGGTCATGCCCATCATGCCGGAACGCTTGTTGAACAGGGCATCGAGCTCGTCCACGTTCATGTGGGCGTTGCGGATCAGGTGGAAGACCACAGCCGGGTCGATGTCACCGGTACGGCCACCCATCATCAGGCCCTCAAGCGGGGTCAGACCCATGGAGGTCTCAACCGGCTTGCCGGAGACCTCAGCGGAAGCGGAAGCGCCGTTGCCGATGTGCAGAACGATCTGCTTCAGGCCTTCAGCCGGCTTGCCGATGACGTCCGGCACCACGGAGGAGATGTACTCGTGGGAGGTGCCGTGGGCGCCGTAGCGGCGGATGTGGTACTGATCGGCGATTTCCTTGTTCAGCGCGTAGGTGCTGGCGGCCTTCGGCAGCTGGAAGAAGAAGGAGGAATCGAAGACGAAGATCTGCGGAACGTCCGGCAGCAGGGAGCGCATGACTTCGGCGCCCTTGGCCTCCGGGCCGTTGTGCAGCGGGGCGAGCACAGCCAGATCCTTGACCTGGTTGATGGTCTTGTCGGTCACGAGGGCCGGCTTCGGGAAGATGGAACCGCCCTGCACCACACGGTGGCCGACGGCAACGATGCCAGCCTCAGACAGGTTCGGGCCGTACTCCTCAAAGAAGCCGAGCACGCGCTTCAAGCCCTGCTCGTGGTCGTGAATCGGCTCTTCAAGCTCGTGCTTCTCGCCGTTGTACTCGTGCTTGTAGTGGCCGTCGACCGGCTCACCGATCTTCTCGACGAGACCGGAAGCGAGGCCTTCGCCGGATTCGAGATCAACCAGCTGGTACTTGATCGAGCTGGAGCCGGAATTGATGACAAGGACGGTTTTCGCCATTGTGGGCATCCTCCATTGTGATTGAATGTTCCCGTGAGACACGGGTTACCGTTGATTAGATTACTCGTTGCTTGCTACAAAATAAGCATTACAGTGGCTCCCGCTGGCGGGAGCTAAGCCGGGCTCACTGCGCTTCGATGGCGGTGAGGGCGATGGTGTTGATGATGTCCTGCACCATCGCACCACGGGACAGGTCGTTTACCGGCTTGTTGAGACCCTGCAGCACCGGGCCGATGGCCAAGGCGCCGGAGGAGCGCTGCACGGCTTTGTAGCCGATGTTGCCGGCGCACAGGTCCGGGAAGACGAACACGTTGACGTGTCCGGCCACATCGTTGCCCTTGGCCTTGGTGGCGGCCACGGTGGGGGACCAGGCGGCGTCGAACTGGATGGAACCGACCACCGGCAGATCCGGAGCCTTCTCCTTGAGCAGCTTGGTGGCTTCCTCGACCATGTCCACGTCCGGTCCCTTGCCGGAGCCGAGGGTGGAGTAGGAGAGCATACCGACCTTCGGGTCGATGCCGAAGGCACGTGCGGTCTCGGCGGACTGCAACGCGATTTCGGAAAGCTGCTCGGCATCCGGGTTGAGGTTGATGGCGCAGTCGGAGAACACGGCCACATGGTCCTTGAAGCACATGAGAAATGCGCCGGAGACCAGCTTCTGGCCGGGCTTGGTCTTGATGACCTGCAGGGCCGGGCGCACGGTGTTGGCGGTGGAGTTCACGGAGCCGGAGACCAGGCCGTCGGCGTAGCCGAGCACCACGAGCATGGTGCCGAAGTAGCTGGCGTCGGCCAGCTGCTTGCGGGCCTGCTCCTCGGTCATGCCCTTCTTGGCACGCAACTCGCACAGCTTGGCGACCATGGGCTTCAACACGTTCTCGTCGTCCATAGCCTGGAAGCGGGCGCGCTCCAAGTAGTTCAGGCCCAGTTCCTTGCCGCGAGCCAGAATGGCGTCCTTGTTGCCCACGATGATGAGGTTCACGATCTCGCGCTCAAGCAGGTAGTCGGCCGCCTTGATGATGCGGTCCTCCTCGCCTTCGGGCAGCACGATGGTCTTCTTGTTGCTCTTGGCCTTGCCGAGCAGGCCGAACTGGAAGGCGTACGGGGTGATGGGCGCGGTGACGTCCACATCGAGCGCGGCGAGCACTTCATCGGTGGGAACGTTCTTACGGAAGGTCTCCAGCGCCAGATCCTTGGTGGATTCATCGGTGAACGGCACCTGCGGCAGAGTCCAGACCGGCAGGCCGTACTTGGCGAGGGTCTCCTTAACGGAGAAAGCGTGGCGCGGCTCGCATCCGGTCACGAAGATGCCGAGCACCTTGTTGCCAGCGGCCTCCATGCCCTCGATGGACAGCTTGACGGTCTCGTCGAGCTCGTGCGGCCAACGGTCGATGGTGCACACGGCTAGGAACACGCCGGCCTTCAGATCAGCGGCGACATTCGCGTCGAATTCATAGCTGGTCGGATCGTTGACGTGGGACTTGTCGGTGCCCACGATCAGGGCGGCGTCCGCGCGGGAAACGTCCATGGCATCGTTGAACGCGCCGACGATATCGCCACGGGCGGTGTCCTTATCCTCGCGCACCTTGTGCACATCGAGGCCGGTGGACAGGGCCACGCCGAGTCCGGCATTGGAGGCGGCGAGCAGGATCGGGGTGAATTCGTCATGGTTGGACACAGCAGGGCGGAACACCATGGTCTTGTACTTGGAAGTCAATGCGTTGAGCATGCCGTAAGCGACGACGTTGCGGCCATTGGCGCCTTCAGGGCTGGCGATATATACACGGGTGACGGTCACGATGTTTTTGTCTCCTTTGATAATCAACACGATAGGGACCACACCTCATTGTAGTGGCGATTACTGTTATCGCTCACGCCGGTGTCGCGCCAATCGGAAGAGCGTCCCCTTGGCGACGCTTTCCGGGGAATGTTGCGCAAAAGTCGGCCGATAGGCCAGAAAACGAGAAAGGCCGGTGCATGAAGCACCGGCCTTGATTGTGGAGCTAGGGGGATTCGAACCCCCGACCCTCTCCATGCCATGGAGATGCGCTACCAGCTGCGCTATAGCCCCGTTTTCAATTGTTGGCCCGTTGTTTGGACCTCGTATACATTACGACGAGATGTCGATTCTGGCAAAAGCCGGCGTGTCGCCAAATGGCAAAAGTGGGATTTGGCGACACTTTTTGGCTTGTTTCCGCCATTATTCAGGCATTGGGTTATTCAATTACTGCTTGAACGGTTTTTCGAATACACTGAACCTGTTGGCTCAGCAGGGGAGCCGTGACACGATCAGCGTTCGCGTTCCCACTCGTCGGTGTCGGCGATGGCCGGACCGTGATTGTAGTCCAGCAGACGCCAGCGCACAGTGCCATCGGGATTGTCCATCGGCACCAAGCGCACCCAGTGCGCATTACGCAATGAAACCACCGTAGAAAAGGTCGGATCGATTGCAGAAATGCCCAACAGGGTCTGCAATGTCTGCGCAATCCATGCGCCGTGCGAGAACACGAACAGGTCCGTGTCGTCTCCGGCACGCGTGGACCAGTCCTCAAGAGCCTCTACGCCGCGCTTGCCCACAGCTTCCTTGGGCTCGGCACCATACTTCAGCTCGCCGCCCCGAGACTCCATCCAGGAACGGAAGTCCTCGGGGTAGCGTTCGGCCAGTTCGGCCACGGCATGGCCATCCCAATCACCGAAGCTGCGTTCACGGACGCGACGATCATCGACGGGCTCGATTCCACCCAATACGTCGGCGAAAGCTTGCGCGGTGGCGTGCGCACGCTTCAAATCGGAGCAGACAATGAACCGGTGGTTGATTTCCTGCCGACGATCGACGTACAGCCTTTTCAAGGCCGCGGCGGTCTGCTTGACCTGCCATTCACCCACGGCGTCCAGCGGAATGTCGACCTGGCCTTGGAGCTTGTGAGCGGCGTTGTAGGAGGTGCGTCCATGACGGATAAGGAAAACGGAACGAACATGATTGGTCATAGTGACGATCCTTTCGGTTCCAGTGAGGAAACAGGAAAAAGGGGAGGGCTGCCTGATGCCGTCAATGATGTTTGGCAACAGGCAGCCCGACACGCGAATATCAGCGAATATCAGCGTTATGTGATTCGCACGTTACGCGGTGGTGACGGCAGCATCTTCCGCATGCTCCGCCGTTTCCGGGTGTGCGAGTTCAAGATCGATGGCCGGGCAGTCGCGCCAGAGTCGTTCGAGCCCGTAGAATTCGCGCGATTCCTCGTGCATGACATGAATCACGAAATCACCGTAGTCAAGCAGCACCCACTGGCCCTCGGTCAGGCCCTCGCGAGAGCGCGGCTGACGGCCGGAGCACTTAAGGAACAGGTCCTTTTCGATTTCCTCGGCCACGGCCAGTACCTGACGCTCGTTGGAGGCGCCGGCGATCATCATGATGTCGGTGATGCCGAGCAGGTCGGCTACGTCGAAGGCCACGATGTCGGTGGCTTTGATACGGTCCGCGGCCTCGGCGGCCACGCGGACGGCGTTGATGGAATCCTGAAGTGCGGGCATGGTTCAGCGCTCCCAGGCGGGCTTCCAGCCCTCGACGTTGTGTTGCGTATTCTCGGAGTAGACCATCGTGTCGCTCGGCACGGCGTGGCGCACCACGGAACCGGCGCCGGTGGTCACGTTGTCGCCCACTTCAACCGGGGCCACGAACAGGTTGCCGGCACCCACGTGGCAGCCGGAGCCGATGGTGGTGCGGTTCTTGTGCACGCCGTCATAGTTGGCGGTAATGGTGCCGCCGCCGATGTTGGTGTGGTCGCCAAGCTGGGCGTCGCCCACGTAGCTCAGGTGCGGCACCTTGGTGCCGTTGCCGATGTGCGCCTTCTTCATTTCGACGAACGCGCCGGCCTTGGCATCCTCGCCGAACTCGTTGCCCGGGCGCAGGTAGGTCCACGGGCCGATGTTCGTGCGTGCGCCGATGTGCGATTCCTGTACGCGGGAACGCTCGACCACGGCACCTTCGTCCACGGTTGCGTCGATCAGGGTGGTGTACGGGCCGACGATGGCGTCCTCGCCGACCACCGTGTGGCCTTGCAGGAAGGAGCCGGGCAGGATGGTGGCGTCGCGGCCGATTTGGACATCGTCCTCGATCCAGGTGGTTTCCGGGTCAAGAATGGTCACGCCGTCGCGCATCCAGCGCTCGCAGACGCGGCGGTTGTAGGTCTTGGACAGCGCGGCCAGCTGCACGCGGTCGTTCACGCCTTCGACGGTGAGCGGATCCGGAGCGGCGAACGCGCCGACCTTGCCAGCGGCCTTGGCGGTTTCCAGCGCGTCGGTCAGATAGAACTCACCCTGCGCGTTGTTCGACTTCAGTCCGGCGATTGCCTCGGTAAGCACGGAAGCCTCGAACACGTAGACTGAGGTGTTCACTTCCTGCACGGCGAGTTCGCTGCGGTTGGCGTCTTTCTGTTCAACGATGCGCAGCACGTTGCCTTCGCGATCGCGGATGATGCGGCCGTAGCCGGTCGGGTCATCGAGGATGGTGGTGAGCACAGTGGCGCCGTTGCCGGAGGCGGTGTGGAATTCGACCAGACGGTGCAGCGTCTCGCTGTCGAGCAGCGGCATGTCGGAGGCGGCGATCAGCACCGGGCCATCGACCTTGCCAGCCTCGGTGAGCTGCGCCATTGCGCACTGCACGGCGCGGCCGGTACCGGGAATGTCGTCCTGGTTCACAATGGTGACCTGCTCGTCATAGGAGCGGGCGGCTTCGGCGACGCGCTCGGCCTGGAAGTGCACGACCACGGCCAACGTGTCGGGATTCAGGGCGGCCACCGAATCCATGACCCTGTTCAGGAAGGTCTTGCCTGCAAAAGCATGCAGCACCTTCGGCTTGTTGGAACGCATGCGGGTACCCTCGCCGGCGGCGAGGACGATGGCTGCGGATAATGCCATAACTGACGTATTCCCTTCGATCGGAATGTCTATTGAGGGTGGAAACACCTCAAAACAATAGACGGCCGCCCGGATGTCGAGCGGCCGTCAGCCGTTCCCCCACCTGGACTCGAACCAAGACAAAGGGTTCCAAAGACCCGTGTGCTGCCATTACACCATGGGGGAGTCGTGGGCTTTCGGCCCACAAGTGTTCATTTATACCATACTGTCGGTATTTACCGAAAGGCTACGCCATGTCGCGTCTCGCATCGTGTGCTTTCCACGAACAAACACGCACGTGATCAGGCGAACAGGAAGCCTTGACCGTGGTGCTCGGGGTAGGTGTCGAACAGTTCGGCGACCGAGCCGTCCTCGAATACGGCGCGGATGGCGCTGGCCAGCAGCGGGGCGATCGACAGGACGGTCAAGCCATCCCAGCGCTTTTCCTCGGGAATCGGCACGGTGTCGGTCAGCACGACCTCGCGCGCACCGCAGTTCTTGAGTCGCTCGATGGCCGGGCCGGAGAGCACGCCATGCGTGGCGACCACGGTCACCGACTTGGCTCCCGCGTCCTGCAGCACGTGGCATGCGCCCGCGATGGTACCGGCGGTGTCGATCAGGTCATCGACAAGCACGCAGTCCTTGCCGGCGACGTCGCCGACCACACGGTTGGCGACCGCCTGGTTCGGGCGGGTGATGTCGCGCGTCTTGTGCACGAAAGCGAGCGGACCGCCGCCGAGACGCTGCGCCCACTGCTCGGCCACGCGAATGCGGCCGGCGTCGGGGGAGACGACGGCGACGTTGTCGAGATGGCCCTGGAAACGATCACGGATGTAGTCGACCAGCACTGGCATGGCCACCAGATGATCGACCGGGCCGTCGAAGAAGCCTTGGGACTGCGCGGCATGCAGATCGACCGACATGATGCGGTCGGCACCGGCGGTCTTCAGCAGGTCGAACACCAGACGGCAGGAGATGGGCTCGCGGCCGCGGTGCTTCTTGTCCTGACGGGAGTAGCCGAGCAACGGGCAGACCGCAGTAATGGAACGGGCCGAGGCGCGCTTCAATGCGTCGATCATGATGAGCTGCTCCATGATCGCCTTGTTGATGGGCTTGTAGTGGCTTTGCAGCACGAACACATCGGCGCCACGCACCGATTCAGTGTAGCGCACGTACATCTCGCCGTTGGCGAAATCGTATGCGGTGGTTTCAAGGACGTCGATGCCGAGCTGCTCGGCGACATCCTCAGCCAACTTCGGATGAATCCTTCCCGTAACGAGAATAAGATTCTTATCGGGCTTCCCTTCAAGGATTGCGCTCACCATGTCTCCCAACGTGTGGTCTCGTTGATGCAGTCTTCAGCATAGCCGTTCTTCACGACTGGTTGGACAACTCAGCGTTGCCTGCCGTTCACCTGCCGCTTGCGATCCATTGTTCGATGGCCTGTTTGACCGCCTTTGCATAGATATCGCTATCCATGCTCGGGTGGATGCCGTCGGAGCCGAGCACCTGCGCGTTCGCGTTGGCTGTGGCATCCCAATCCACCAGCACCACATTGTCTGGATGTGCGGCCGCATAGTCGGCAAGCACCTGGTTGGTAGGTGGAATCCACGTACGGTCTCCGTGGGCATTGACCAGTACCAGCACGCGGTCGGGGCCGATCATATTACGAATCTGGTCCAACTGATCAGGGGTGATTGCCGAATTGGTGCCAAGGCCGATCAACACCCACTGCCGCAGACTGCCGGCGGACAGAGCGTTGCCGATGAGTTCGGGGGCGACCATGATGGAGCGGGAAACGCTCGCGTCGGTCTGAATGCCGGGGAAGACTTCCGAAAGGCCCTGTGATGAGGCCAGCATCACCGAATCGCCTATGGCGGTAATCTGATCGCCGGTGGGCATCTCATGCTTGGGCTTGGGCGGTGCCGGCACGGCATGGCGCAGCAGCACGTGTTCGGTTTTCTGCATACGTTCCAGTTGTGCGGCCTGTTGCTCCAGCTGGATCTGCATGGCGGTTTTCGCAGGTGCATGAGCAATGCCCTGCACGCAGCCGGCCAACGACAGCACCAGGATAACGTCAACGGCAATAACCCGGGCCACATGATTCTTCTTGTTCGTGCGAAGGGGCACCACGACGGATACCGCCGAGTGCGTTGCCGCCGGTTTCTCCACCATCAGCCAGGAAATCATCACCGCAATGGCGGTGAGCAACGCGGTCATGATGAGAGGCCAAGGCCCTACTGCCTTGAAGATCTTCGGGGCAAGGGCGCTGGAAAGAATCCACAACGGCCAGTGCCACAGGTAGATGCCGTACGAATACTTGCCGAGGGAGGCCAATGGCTTGAACACCATGAGGCTTTGCATCCAGGAATCGTCGGAGATGGTACCGGCAATCAGCAGCACGGACAACAAGCTGGACAATATGATGCCACCGCGGAAGGCGAATGCATCCTGTTTGCCGATAACCGCCATGGTGACCAAGGCAATCAGGCTGAGGAACGCCAATACCGGTGCCGCCGCATTCCAGATGCGATGCTCCACGGGAATCTGAGGTAACGGAGCCCGATGTGCGGCTGCCGAAGCGCTCGAGCTAATGGTGCGGGGCATCGGCACGCCCTCTGGCGAGCGTGGCCCAACTGAGGAGCGGTGACCCACCAGGCGAGAGCCACACCCAGCATCAGGCCCATGCTGTGGGTATCGGTGCCGAAGTAGACGCGGGTGGGGTCGCCTTTGGGCACATACATCACCCACATGGCGATACTGCTGAACGCCGCGAGTCCCAGTGGGATGAGTGAAGACAGTTTCGTCTGGCGGAGCTTCCACATCAGCCAGACGATGAACGGCACGATGACGTAGAACTGCATGAGCACGCCAATGAACCACAGATGGCGAAACACCTGCGGGTTCATTTGGTCGAAATAGCTTTGGCCTCCGGCAATGGCGTACCAGTTGTAGCAGCCCAGCAGCACGGTGATGACTTGGTCGCGGATGGAAACTAGAATGTCGTGATCGAACAGCCAGCCGACGGAGACGATGACCGGAATCAGCAGAAACAGCGCCGGATAGAGACGTACTGCACGCTTGGGAATATATCGCACGAGATTCAGCGATCCGGTTTTCGCCAGAGAACGAATCAAACTGACGGCAATCAGGAATCCAGAGACGGTGAAGAACACGTCGACTCCGTAGAATCCGCCTGGCAGCCGTTGCTGCATGCAGTGGTACAGCACAATGGCTATCAGCGCTAGTCCTTTAATACCGTCTAAACCCACGAACCGCTTCACGGATAATCCTTCTCTTTCCGTAGTGCTGATGGCATTCCCCGTTCTCTCCAACAAACGGAAAACAAGCCCAGCATGGCCGAGGGGAGAGACAATGCGACAGCAGCGAATCGTCAGGCCGCATGCTGCATGATTACCGGCTTGACGATTCGCGGCATACCGCGCTTATCGGTGGCGCTTACCGGTGATACAGACTCACCCGTTCGTACTTCGGTTCGCAGCACACGTTGATGCCGAGTTTGCGATACAGCGCCTCGTCCGTGGATGAGATGATAACGGAGAAGAAGGCGTCGCAGCCCCGCAACTGTTTGAGCCCGTCGATGACGCGAGCGGCCACAGGACTGGTGGCGCTGGTGATTGACAATGCAATCAGCGTCTCATCCGAGTGCAAGCGTCGGTTCACGCTGTTGAGATGCTCGGTTTTCAGCCGACAGATGGGTTCGATGGCGGCATCGTCGATTACCGGAATGGTTTCGTCAACACCGGTGACGGCCTTGAGCGCGTGCATCAGCAGCGCGCTGGCCGCGCCCAACAGGTCGCCGGTTTTGCCGGTGACCACATGGCCATCGGGCAGCACCATGGCACCAGCCGGGGCACCGGTGGCGGCTTCCTTCTCAAGGGCCACGGCGCGGGCGGGAGAAAGATCGGGGGTCACGCCGGCCCGGTTCATGATGGAGCGCAGCCGCTCCACCTGTTCCTCGCCAGTGCCGGTGCGCTTCAAGTGCACGGCGGCGGCGAAGTAGCGGCGCACGATTTCCAGACGCGCGGCATCGCGGCAGGCATCGTCGTCCACAATGGCGTATCCGGCCATGTTGACGCCCATATCGGTGGGGCTCTGATAGGGGCTTTCGCCCATGATGCGCTCCATCATGGCTTTGAGCACGGGGAATGCTTCGACGTCGCGGTTGTAGTTGACGGTGGTCTCGCCGTACGCCTCCAGATGGAACGGGTCGATGATATTGGCATCGTCGAGGTCGACGGTGGCAGCCTCGTACGCGATGTTGACCGGATGGTTGAGCGGAAGATTCCAGATGGGGAACGTCTCGTATTTGGCATAGCCGGCGTCGATGCCGCGCTGGTGCTCGTGGTAGAGCTGGCTCAGGCACGTGGCGAGTTTGCCGGAGCCAGGGCCGGGCGCGGTGACCACGACGAGCGGCCGGGTGGTCTCGATGTACTCGTTCTTGCCGTATCCGTCGTCTGAAACGATGCGTTCGATGTCGTGCGGGTATCCGGCGATCGGGTAGTGCAGGCGGCAGGTGACGCCGAGTTGCTCGAGGCGGTGGCGGTAGGCGTCGGCGGCGGGCTGATTGGCGTATTGGGTGAGCACTACGGAGCCGACGAGGAAGCCGCGGGAACGGAACACGTCGATGAGTCGCAGCACGTCCTCGTCGTAGGGGATACCGAGGTCGCCGCGGGTCTTGCCTTTTTCGATATGGTTGGCGTTGATGGCGATGACGATTTCCACATCGTCCACCAGACTTTCCAACATGCGGAACTTGGTGTCCGGCTCAAAGCCGGGCAGCACGCGCGAGGCGTGGTAGTCGTCGAAGAGCTTGCCTCCGAATTCCAGATAGAGTTTGCCGCCGAATTGCGCGATGCGCTTTCTGATGTTGGCGGCTTGCAGCTCGATGTATTTTTCGTTGTCGAATCCCTGGCGCATAGAGGTCGGCATCCCTTTCCGAACGACGTCGTAAACGGAAAAATTATACCGGACGTCGTCGGCAACAAAAAATGGGATTCCCCGATGGGGAATCCCATTCGTCATAGAGAGCAATCACTCCCGAGGAATGTTGAACAGGGGTTTGCATGGCTCCCAAAAACGCGCTGGTCGAAACGTTGCCGACGACGCGTGCGCTCGAAGAGTATGCACGGGTGGCTTTGCGGTGATTTCCCAGACCGTTCGTTGCTAGGCGAGATATTTCTTTTTCCAGGCCTTCTTTCGGGCGTAAGCGTTTTCTGTCATGTCGGAGTAGTCGTAATCAACTTTGAACTTGCCGTTGGAATGGAGAATAAGCGTCATCGATCCCCATCTCTTTTCGGGCTTAAGCGCGGCCCTTTCAGGTTCAATGAACTTGTTGATAGCCATAAAGTTTTTCATCAAGGATGCCCTCGAAACGCCTTTTTGGTCAAAGCATTTAACGAAGTCGTCTTTTCCGCTGCCAGCAACGTAATACTCAATAGAGAACGCACCCTCGGCGTACTCGGCGTAAAACACGACCTTGCTCCAGTCTTCGGGGAGGGTTTCCTCAAGAATTGAAGCTATCCCTTGTAGCATCTTCTTTTCACTCATTACATTTCCTTTGCAGTGTTAAGAAGAAACGTAACCGTCTCTTCGCCGTCAATAATGTCCGTGATAGCAAACGAGCTAGGCCTGAATGACCCGCCCTCATAAAGTGGCTCAACCTTGAAAAACACTTCAGCGCCATCAGCCAAAGCATCGGCGCATTTTTGCTCGATTGCTGCATAGGCTTTTGGTTAACCTCGCCGCCCATGGCGACAATATTCTCAAGGCCATTTGATCCATTGAATCGGTCGGCAATCAGATGGCCTCTTTGATCAAAAAGCTCTTCAAACCCTTTTCCGATTGACTGGATAGTGTCCTTGATGGTCAAACGACCTTCGTGGGTCTTTAGTTGTAAGAAGCCTTCGGCCGATTCGACCCTACCCATTGCATCGGTAACGTATTTATACCCATTGATCTCATAGCTCATGTTCGGAACGAGGTCGTCGCCAACGCGGTAAAGCTGCCCGAGATCGTCGGTTGCACACTTCACGCCGTCGATCGCAAACTCGTTATTGGGAAGCAGTCGGTCGCCTTCGTAAATTGCCTTTCCGGCATCATCCAGAATTCGTGAGCTTACGCCCGATTCTGCTGCCTTTGAGGCAAGAAAGTTATTTAGACCTCGTCCGGCAAGAAGCGTTGCTGCCGTAACAGTTCCCGCAACGACTTCTCCGACGATATCCTCCTGAGATATCTCACCGTCTTCAGCGCCGGCTTCCAAGCTCTTTCCCATTTCGTCAAGAACGAGTACAGCCCCAGCAGCGAGTGCTGCAGGGGCAGAAGCGGTGACGGCTACGGCACCAAGCGCAACTTCAGTGGCGATTTCGCCTCCAGTTTCGACATAGTCTCCGATTTCCCGTATCTGCTCATCGGCTTCCATGAAGTCGCCCCAGGCGTTGGCTGCATCGTCAACAGCGTGTGTTTGCGCGGTTTTCACCGCTGCTTCTTCGTCTTCGGCCAGTAGTTCAATATTCGATTGAACACCGACATATGCGTTTTCTCCAACGTCGGCAACTCCAAGTACGAACCTGCCGCCAAGATAAGCTCCGTTCCTTGCGCCATCGCGGACAGTTTCGCCTGCAGCGTTGAGTGTTGGCTCGCATGCTTTCCAGGCGTCATCTGCGGCTTCTTGAACTGTTGAAATGCTCGCGGTTAGGACATCGCCGGAAGAAATATCCCGCCATGCGGCATCTGCACAATCACCAACGGTGCGTTGCGCCTCCTCGAAGGCCAATCTCGTTTCGGTCGTATCCGGCATTAATTGCTCTATATTTTCAAACGCCATTTAGATCACCGGCCTTGTTTGAGATAAGACCGCTGATACTTCGGCGAGTGCTGAGGCCTTTTCCGTTGTCTCGATGCCGGTACCCCTCTTTCTCAGCTCGTTGAGATGAGCGTTAAACATCGACTGAATGAACAGGTATTGGATTGGTCCCCAGCTTTCGGGTGAGGAGTCATCTTCGAATTTCCAGCTTGAAAGCAGATGGGAGCAAAGCCTCTCTTTGAGGCTGTCGGCAGATAAATCCCTGGCGTCGTCGAGGATGCGTCCAATATTGAAATACCTATAAGCACACCATTCAAACAGTGGCTTCCTCGAGGACAGAGGAGTCCCTGCCATCTCAATCAAGCGTGCCTTCATGGAGTCAGGTATGTCCATCTTGTGCACACAGTCGCAGAAGTTGTATTCCCTTGGCTCATCGAGCTTGAACGGATTAAGCACACAAGAGTTGAGATAGCGAAGCTCTTCAGAAGAAACCTTGTCCTTCGCGCTGTGCTTGCTCTGTGTTGGCGAGTACTCTAGGCCGCGTTCATGCGGTTCGATGTGACAGAGGACAGGTTCGGTCCATTCGTTCTGATATATTGCTGCAACGCCTCGCTGAAGATTTGCAAGCTCTTGGATTTGGCTCTCGTTAAGATTTGCCGCCTTGCTGACAAGCATCCTGTCGCCTTCGTCAGGCAGTTTCCAGGATAAGTCGATGCGATGATTCTGCCTCAAGCCCAGCGGGTTGTTAAGACGCGGTCATTTTGGCGCTTACATCTCACTTTTTGCAGACGTAGAATACGGGTATTGGAATCATAGGAGGGTTCTCATGCCAAATATCGGTAAGGACGACCATCCGAAGCTGTGGTCGCTTATTTTCGTGCTTATCATCGCGCTGACCTTCTGTTGCTTCGTCATGGGCCAAGGACTCAACAGTGGAACCAGCGTCTTCCTGGCAGGCCAAGGTTACGGTGCGAGCCTTGCCGGCGTACTTGCACTCGTCTTCTCCATTGCCGCCGCGTTAGCACGACTGTTCGTCGGCCCTGTTATCGACAACGGCAAGTGCTCACTCGTTATCATCGCCGGCATCGCTATCCTCATAGCAGGAACAGCACTGTCCGCTGTCGTTCAGGGCATCCCCTCTTCACAATCAGCCGTTTTCTGCAAGGCGTGGGCTTTGGCGCAGCAACAACAGCAGCCTCGACCGCCGCAGCAAGCGTCTTACCGCAAGAACGGCTCGGCGAAGGCATTGGATACCACGGCCTCGGACAGGCTATCGCCATGAGCATCGGCCCAGCCTTCGCACTTTACCTAGTAGGAACCGATCCCTCAACGAACCTCTATGTCGGCCTTGCCCTGGTTGGGTTTGCAGGGCTTGTAATCGCCCTCAACGCACGCTATGAAAGTAAATGGCAAACTCTGCCAAGCTCCAGCGCATACCGAATCAAAATGGAAGCCCGGCTCGAACTCGACTCAAAAGACGGGCAGGCACCCAGCTCCACCACAGTAACTACATCCGAAACAATTAACAGTGAAAAGTATCCTGAAGGCGACCAGGTGTCCAAGAGAACCCTGCGTGACTCATTCAACATCTTCGAGCCGCGCGCATTGCCTGGCGCCATCCCACAGATGATCATGTGCCCCACTTTTGGCTTTGGCGTCTTCTTTGCCGGTCTGTACGGTACTACTCTCGGCTATACCCACGCCGGTCTCTTCTACACCATCAGCGCGGTAAGCATGATTATCATTCGCATGATTTCAAAGCATTTCATGGACACCGTACCTGCAATCAAAACAATGACCGGAGCCGTCGCGTGCGGCATCCTCTGCTGCCTTATGCTACTTGCCGCACCGTACGGGGAACCTGTCTTCCTGGCGTCCGGAATCTTCTATGGTCTCGCCACTGGCATAAGCCTGCCACTTAATCAAAGCGTAGCGGTAAAGAACACCCCGCCAGAGCGCTGGGGCGCCGCAAACGCCCTGTTCCTGCTCGCCAATGACATCGGCATTGGCTTCGCAAGCGTAATCTGTGGCGTTATCAATGACTCATTCGGGTTCCAGACAAGCATCGTCTGCGTCATTGTCTGCCTTATCGCAAGCTACGCATCCGCCTGGATCGTCTACCCCGCCCGCGACAAGCGGTGGAGGCATTAGAGCGTAAGCGTCAAAATGACCGCGTAGCAGGAAACGTCCAGGACCATTCCGGCATACGGATGGAAAAGTCCTGGACGTTTCCATCTTTGCGTTGCGGTATGCCTTAGGCCGCTATGTCGCTACAGGCCCTCCTCGGCGTTGTTCGCCATCTCGTCGTCGAACGCATCGGGGTCGATGTTAATTATGAAGTCGTCAGGCATCTCTTTGGCCTTCTCGGCAGCGGCTGGGTCGAGCTTGCAGGACTCAGGCACCCTATCCGACCACGGCAGGAACGAGTCCACAACCTCATCGGTGAGCTCGCCGGCGTTGGGCATCTCGGTCAGCAGCCACTCGACGTAAAGCCTGGGATTGAGCCCGTTGGCCTTGGCCGTGGTGGTGACGCTGTATATCGCCGCAGACGCCCGCGCGCCGCGCGGCGCATCGCTGAAGAGCCAGTTCTTGCGCCCTACGACGAAGATTCGCTGGGCCTGCTCGGCGACGTTGTTCGAGAGCTCCAGGTGCCCCGTCTTCGAGCACGTTCATGACGTAGGGCCAGAACTCCACAGCGTACTGCAGCGCACGGTGCGGCGCCAGCTTCGGCGAGGCTAGGGGAAGCTGGGCCCGTGCCCATCCCCCGAAGTCCTCCATGAGCGGGCGGAGCTCCGCGTCGCGGGCGGCCTTCCTGCCGCCCGGCTCCATGTCGTCGAACTTGGAGTCGACCTTGAACATGGCGTCGATCCTGCGCCTTGCCTCGAGCGCAACGCTGGCCGCAGACGCCGCCTTGGCGTCGCCGCCGGCGATCTTCACGATTTGGGCGAAGTAGCGGCGCACGTGGACGAGGCACGCCGTGTTGGCGATGTTGGGGTTGCCGAGATTGAAGTAGGGTTTGTAGCCGTTGGCGGTAAGCGTGCCGGACCAGCCCGCAAGAAACTCCTGGGCAACGCCCTTCCTGCGGGTCTCGTGGTATTCGAATACATACACGGGCACGTTGCAGCGCGCCGAGCAGAACAGCCACATCCTCGATTTCTTCTTCGCCTCGCGGTTCGGCTCTTTCAGGACCTGAACCGTGGTCTCATCGGCATGAATCCTGACATGCGACAGCAGCTCGACCTTCATTCTCTCATGGACCTTCGCCAGCCAGCGCGCGTGCACGTTCATCATCCAGTTCGCCATGTCCTGGCGCGATATCGTCGCGCCGCACGCCTTGAGGTCTGTCTCTATGCGGTAGAGCGGCAGCGACATGACGTACTTGCCGTTGACGATCCAGGCAAGCAGCGACGGCGTCGCAAACGAGCCTGGTATCGGCGGCTCAGGCTGCGGTGCTCGCACGATGACGCCCTTGCGTTCCTATTGAGTTTCACTTGAGTTTCAGGGGCGTTTTTGGGGTGGTGGGACAAACTACTGGGACAGTTCACTCTTCGAAAAAATCCTTTACTCTTCGTCCGCTGCGTGTCGCCATGTCCGTGGTGTACGCGCTTTTAGAGTAAAAATGACTGAAACTGCAGGTCAAAAGGCATAAAGAGACCCCCTGAAAACGTTGTTTCCAGAGGGTCTCAATAGTTTTTACTCACCCAAAATCACAGGTGGCTTTACGCTTTTTCGTACGTGGCGGCACACTGCGACACTCTACGGACGGAATTTCGATTGCGCAAAATCCGCTCCAGTTTACTCCCACTCGCCAAAGTAAAACTGGTTCTAAACAATACTGTTTAGGGGATTTGACTCTTAGTTGCTCAATTTGATACCAATTATCCAACTTATACGGCGTTGTCGGACTCCTGTTATCAAAAGATTATCAAGCCCAATGTTATCAGCAGAAAAGCAATGGTTTGGATCATCTGTATTATACCACAAGCAGAGTGCTATTTCAATCAAATAAGGGACTGCTTCAACTGTAGAATCCGTTTTTCAATCTCTCGAATGATCTCGACAAAGACTTGATCTTCGCTTCCGGTCGGATCTTCTAATCCCCAGTTATCGTCAAATGCTCTACCAATGAAAGGACAGCCCACATTGCACCCCATGGAGATTGCAATATCAGGGGCAGGAATATCCGAGATCAGTTTGGAATACTGGGTTTTCTCCATGTCAATCCCGTACAGTTCTTTCATAATGCGGACAGCATCCTGATTGATTTGCGGTTTTGTTTCCGTTCCTGCGGAATAGCTTTCAAACACATCGGAAGCCAAGTGCTTTCCCAAGGCCTCGGCAATCTGACTGCGGCAGGAATTATGGACGCAGATAAATGCCACCTTTTTCTTACTCATATTTGAACCAGTCTTTCGTTTTATTTGCGTTTTTTTACAAGGAACAGCATCAAGGGAACTTCTGTCAGCACACCCACAGTCGTTGCCAGTGCCGCAGGGGAAGTCGTTCCAAACAAGGCGATTGCAACAGCAACAGCCAGTTCAAAGAAGTTGGAAGCACAAATCATTCCGGCGGGAGCAGCAATCTTGTAGGGCAGCTTCAAAACCCGGCAAGCGATATACGCAATCGCAAAAATCAGGAAGGTCTGTAAAATCAGCGGTACCGCAATCAAAACAATGTGCAGAGGTTTTTCCAGAATGGTATTGCCTTGGAACGAGAAAATCATCACCAGCGTCAGCAATAAGCCAATGGTAGTTACACTGTCAAACATATGGATGAAAGTCTCCTCAAAGTACACTGCCCCTTCCGCTTGATGACAGCCGAACGGGTCAGCATACCGCCAGCCAGAGGAAACACCACAAACAGTACCACAGAGAGAATCAGGGTATCCCACGGAACGGGAACATTGGAACGCCCAGCAAAAAATGCCCGTTGAGTTCGATTTGAGTTTCACGGGCCCCGAAACGGCCCCGTTTCGCCCTCGGGGACAAAAACCGCGCGTCAACTCACTTGGGATAAATCCTTACTCCCATTCCCTCGAATACCTCCCCGTGCCTTGTTGTCTTGAAACACGGGGAGTAAATGGCGAAATCGCAGGTGAAAGGGAGTAAAACGGCAAAGAAAAAGCCTCCGTTCCAACGAGGGAACGGAGGCTAGGAAATCGTTTTTACTCACTGCCGTCGCTGGCGGTTTTGCCATGACTCTCGTACGAAACGAAACTCAGCGGTACACCACGGCACTCAAAAGAGCAGGTCAAAGCCCTATCGGCTTACTCCCATTCGATGGTCGCCGGCGGCTTGGAGGTGCAATCGAGGACGACGCGGTTGATCTGGCGGCATTCGTTGGTGATGCGCGTGGAGATCGTGGCGAGCACATCGTAGGGGACACGGGACCAGTCGGCGGTCATGGCGTCTTCCGAGCTGACCGGGCGCAGGACGATCGGCGAGCCGTAGGTGCGCTCGTCGCCTTGGACGCCGACAGAGTGAACGTCAGCCAGAAGCACGACCGGGCACTGCCAGATGTCGCGGTCGAGACCGGCCTTGGAGAGTTCCTCGCGGGCGATGGCGTCGGCCTCGCGCAGCAGGTCGAGGCGCTCCTTGGTGATCTCGCCGATGATGCGGATGCCCAGACCCGGGCCCGGGAAGGGCTGACGCCAGACGATTTCGTCGGGCAGACCGAGCTCGGTGCCGATGGCGCGCACCTCATCCTTGAACAGAGTGCGCAGCGGTTCGATGAGCTGGAACTTGATGTCCTTGGGCAGGCCGCCGACGTTGTGGTGGGACTTGATGTTGGCTGCACCGTCGCCGCCGCCGGATTCGACGACGTCGGGGTAGAGGGTACCCTGCACGAGGAACTTGACTTCCTTGCCGCGCGCGCCGGCCTCTTCAAGCACTTGGCGCTGGGCCTTCTCGAACGTGCGGATGAACTTCTCACCGATGATCTTGCGCTTGCGCTCCGGCTCGGAGACGCCCTTCAGGGCCTCAAGGAAGTCGTCGGCCGCGTCCACGGTGATGAGCCTGATGCCGGTGGCGGCGACGAAGTCGTGCTTGACCTGCTCGACCTCGCCCTTACGCAGCAGGCCGTGGTCCACGAACACGCAGGTGAGCTGCTTGCCGATGGCCTTGGCCAGCATGGCAGCCAGCACGGAGGAATCGACGCCGCCGGACAGGGCGCAGAGCACCTTGCCGCTGCCGATGCGCTTTTTCAGGGCCTCGACGTTGTTTTCCACGAAGGAGTCCATCTTCCAGTCGCCGGTGCAGCCGCAGACGTTGTACACGAAGTTGTGCAGCATCTTCTTGCCCTCAGCGGTGTGGAGCACCTCGGGGTGGAACTGGACGGCGTACAGCCCCTTTTCCTCGTTCTCAGCTGCGGCCACCGGGCAGTTGACGGTGTGGGCAGTGATCTTGAAGCCGGGCGCAGCCTGCTCGATATAGTCGTTGTGGCTCATCCAGCAGACGGTGGAGGGCTGCACATCGGTGAACATCTTGCTGCTGTTGTCCACGAAAACCTCGGTCTTGCCGTACTCGCGCTCGGGTGCGCGGCAGACGTGGCCGCCCAGCAGGTGCATCATGAGCTGGCTGCCGTAGCAGATGCCCAGCACAGGCACACCCCAGCTGAAGATCTCGGGGTCGATGGTGGGCGAATCCTCCAGATAGACGCTGTTGGGGCCGCCGGTGAAGATGATGCCCTTGGGGTTCTTCGCCTTGATGACGGACAGGTCCGTCTTATAGGAATAGATCTCACAGTAGACATTATTCTCGCGGACGCGGCGCGCGATGAGCTGATTGTACTGGCCGCCAAAGTCCAGCACGATCACGGTTTCATGCTGCATGATGTTCTCCTCTCTCTATATCACTGGTGTGCTTCTTATAGCTAAGATTTAGTATAGCACATTTCACAACCAAAAGCGACATCTTTTGTGTATTTTTCTGTTTTGTTTTTCGTTTCGAATTGTAAACCTTTCCGTGAATCCAAAGTTGACGCAGCGTTTGCAGTCTGCCATACTGGGAGTATGGCCGCTTTGGGCCAGAACGTATAGGAGGAACAATTTTTATGAGTCAGAACACCCAGGCCGCTGCGGCCACCAAGTCCAAGTTCTCTGTGCGGGACATCTGCTATGCAGGTCTGTTCGCCGCCGTCATCGCCGTCATGGCCCAGATCTCCATCCCGATGCCTCTGGGCGTCCCCATGACCATGCAGACCTTCGCCATCACGCTGGCTGCTGTGGTGCTGGGTTCCAGGCTTTCCGCCATCGCTTCGCTGGTGTACCTGGCACTGGGCGCTGTGGGCGTGCCGGTGCTGGCAAACTTCTCCGGCGGTTTCGATAAGTTCGTCGGCCCCACCGGCGGCTTCCTCATCTCTTTCCCCCTGATGGCCTACATCATCGGCCTCGGCGTGGAGCACCGTGACGCCTTCAAGGGCGCTTTCGTCACCGCTGTCATCGTCGGCACGGTGGTCAACTATGTGGTGGGCGTTGCAATGTTCGTGGTGGTCGCCCACAGCACCATCGCCGTGGGTATCACCGCCTGCGTCCTGCCCTTCATCCCCACTGCCATCATCAAGGCAGTTCTGGCCTGCGCCATCGGCCTGAATCTGCGGAAGCGCATTCCGGGGCTGAAAGCATGAGCATCGTACTTCGTCCCCATCATCTGCTCTGCACGCAGGGCTATTCCGGCAAAGGCTATGACAACGATTTCGTGGCCCACATGACCGACGTGGTGCATCAGCTGCGGGATGTTCCCGGCACCACCATCCACCTCACCTTCTCCACTGACACCCTCTGCTCCTGCTGCCCCAACAAGCTGGGCGAGGACCTCTGCGACACGCAGGAAAAGGTCAAGCGCTATGATGCAAAGACCGTGGAATACTTCGGTCTCGAGGAAAAGGATTACGTCTACCAGGACCTCATCCGCGAGATCGACGCCAAGGCCACGCCGGAGATCCTCGCCGACATCTGCCGCGACTGCTGCTGGTTTCCCATCAGCGCCTGCTGCAAGAATATCTGCGAAGGCCGGTATGTGAGATAAAGCGATAAAAAATACGGGATGCTGCAAAATGCCGCATCCCGTATTTTTGTTTTATCAGGCGATGAACTTATCGTACAGGCCGAACACGAAGATGAACAGGACGATGAGGGGCAGACCATAGGTCAGGTAGCCGCGCATCCAGTCGTGCATCTTGAGGCCTTTGCCGGTGTTGACTTCCTTCTTGTAGTTGTCCCAGCCCCAGCCGTAGCGGGTGACGCAGAACAGCAGGTAGACGAGGGAGCCCAGCGGCAGGAAGAGGTTGCTGACGAGGAAATCCTCCACATCCAGCACAGCGCCGCCGAAGATGGCGAAACCGTCCCATGCCCAGACGTTGTAGCCCAGCACACAGGGCAGAGAGAGGGCGATGATGAGGAAGAAGTTGACGAGGCTGGACTTCTGACGGTTCCAGCCGGTCAGCTCCATGCCGCAGCAGATGATGTTCTCGAAGACGGCCAGCACGGTGGAAAGTGCCGCAAAGGCCATGAACAGGAAGAACAGGCTGCCCCACAGACGGCCCATCGCCATATTGGCGAAGATGTTGGGCAGGGTGATGAAGATGAGGCTGGGGCCGCTGGTCTGGTCCACACCGTAAGTGAAGCAGGCCGGGAAGATGATGAAGCCGGCGGTGATGGCGACGAAGGTATCCAGCACCACGACGCGGACGCTCTCGCCCAGCAGGGCGTGCTCTTTGCCGATGTAGCTGCCGAAGATGGCCATTGCACCGATGCCGAGGCTCAGGGTGAAGAACGCCTGATTCATGGCCCCCACCAGGGTGTTGACGATGCCCACTTCCTTCATCCGCTCAAAGTCGGGTACGAGGAAGAAGGTCAGGCCCTCCTTTGCGCCGGGCATGAACATGCTGTTGACTGCCAGCACCACCATGATGACCAGCAGGGCGATCATCATGACTTTCGTGACTTTCTCGAGGCCGTTCTGCAAACCGCGGGCGCAGACGAAGATGCCGATGGCCACAACGACCACCATCCAGAAGCCCATGGTCAGCGGGCTTGCCAGCATCTCGGTGAACTTACCGGCCACCTGGTCGGCGTCAAGGCTCACCAGCTTACCGGCAGCGGTCATGTAGAAGTAGTGGAGCATCCAGCCGGCCACCGTGGTGTAGAACATCATCAGCAGGTAGCAGCCGATGAGGGTGAAGTAGCCGTGGATGTGCCACTTCTGACCGGGCTTTTCGAGGGCCTGATAGGCGCGCACCGGGCTCTTGTGGCTGGCACGGCCCACGGCGAACTCCATGGTCATGATGGGCAGACCCAGAATGACGAGGAACAGCAGGTAGAACAGCACAAAAGCGCCGCCGCCGCCCTGACCTGCCATGTAGGGGAACTTCCACACATTTCCGATGCCGATCGCGCAGCCAGCGGAAAGGAGGATGAACCCGAGTCTCGATTTGAGTTTTTCGCGTTCCATTGATTGTCTCCTTTATTGCACCTTGCAAAAATCTGCGCCCGTCGTTTCGTCCACGACGGGCGCACAGTATATTGATTATATCACAGCTTACGGCAGATTTCCCAGAAGTATCGCTTGAATCTTTTTCATGTTTTTCTTGGGAGAGTTTGCTGTATTTTCATGTTTTGAGCAGTTCCGACTGCATTTCGTCCAGCTGCTCGTAGCTGTAAAGGCGGTTGAGGGCTTCCACCAGCTCTTTTTTCGAGAGCCGGGGCGGCAGGCCGAGAGCGCAGAGCAGCTTTGTTTTCCGCTCAGCCGAGCCCGCCGTACCCGAAAGCCCCCACTCATAGAGGTCGGTATAAGTAATTTGCCGCCCCTCCGGCTTTGCAGGGGCAATGCCAGCTTCTTCGCCCAGAGCGTCCCGGAGCGCCTGCAAAACGAGGGCATCGTCCACGCCCTCGACCCCCAGAAGCCCCTCTTTGCCGGGCTGAGCCTTCCGCTTTTCCTTGCCGTGGATGGCCGGAACGTAGGCTTGCACCACGTTCTTCTCCCCCACCAGATTTGTGATGTAGGTGCGGATGCGGAAGCCCGCCGCGTCGGAGTCCGTCAGGAGGATAAGGCCGTTTTTGTGGGCCAGCTGTTTGAAGAGCTGCTGACGCTTCTTATCCTTATAAATGCCGAAGCCGTCCGTCAGCAGGATCATGGCGTCGGTCAGGTGGGAGAGACGGGCCGCATCGTATTTGCCCTCCACGATGAGCACACGGTCGGTGTGCAGCAGTTCCAGTTTCTCACTCATCTTCTTCCTCCCGCCATCGCCAGACGGCAGAGCGCCGTTTCCAGCAGGGTCTGCGCACTCACGGGCTGGCTTTTCAGGCTCTTGTCCAGCTCAAGCAAGATCTGCATACAGGCTTCCAGCTGGGACAGCGTGTAGTGGCTGGCTGTCTCGGCAGAGCGCTTGAGCCGGTAGTCGATGCCCTTGTAGCCGAAATCCTTGAACACGGTGCTGTAGCTCTTCCGCTTGGCTGCGCCCAGTTTGACCCGATAGAGATCCACATAGCTGCCGATCATGGCCGCCGTGATGGGGATGGGCTCCTGCTGCAGGCGGAGAAGCGTTTGCAGCTTTTTGCAGGCGCCGGTGGCGTTTTTCGCCGTGATCATCCGTATCATCTCGAAGACGTCGGCCTCGAGGCTCACAGTCCCCATCTCGGCCACCATGGCCGTGGTCACGGTCTGGTAGCCGGAGAGGGCGCAGAGCTTGTCCACCTCGTTCTCGAGAAGGAACGGGTCTTCGCCGCAGCGTTCCAGCAGGGCCGCCGCCGTACCCTCGGAGAGGGTGGTGTTCTGCGCCTTGGCACGGTCCATCATCATGACTTTCAGCTCGTAGGGCTTGGGCTTGGCCAGCTCTTCGGCAAAGCCGACCTTAGTACACTGGGCGATGAGCTTCTGCGCCCGCTTGCCCAGCTTGAGCTTATTGCGCTCCATCTCGAACACGCTGCCCAGCACCACCACGGCATTCTCGAGGCTGGCCAGCGTAGCGCACAGCTCGTCGAGGTCTTTGTCGCTGTAGACGGCGGGGTCCACCTCGGGCAGAAGCACCACGCGCCGCGTCCCGAAGAAGGAGATGGTTCCTGCCGCCATGATGAGCTGCTCGATTTCGGGCGCAGCACCGTCCAGAACGGTCGTCTCTTCATCCTCACCCTCGGCCAGAAGCTTTGCCGCCCGAGCCACAGCCTGCCGGACAAGATAGCGCTCGCTGGAATAAAAATAGTAGACCGGACAGCCTCCCTGGGCCAGCTGCCGGAGTTTCGTTTCCGTTGCCAAATGATCGGCTCCTTTGTATTAGGATTATTTTATTCTATCATACTCTGCCCGCTTTGAAAAGCGCTCCCCCCTCGAGACGGAGGCGCAGCCGCGAGACGGGCTCTGCGTCTCTCTCCATCCAGCGGTATTTGCTGTTCAGGGTCAGGCAGTCGGTGTACCGGATATTCTCCGGCCTTGCCGACGAGGCCAGCAGCCACTCGGCCCGGATGGGCTTCGCAGGCCGGACCGTGCCGCTGAGGGTGATGAACCTCTGCCCGCCGACACGCATCCGCAGAATGCAGCCCTGCCGGGTGCGGAAAAGTTCCAAGTCCACTTCGCCGCAGGAAGCACGGCGGGTGGTGTTCTCGGCCAGAGCAGCGGCATTGATGCGCTTTTGGGCCTCGATACGGCAGGGTTCTTCCGGCTGCATCCGCAGGTCAACCAGAAGCTCGACCGTCTTTACGCCCCGCTTTTCCAGTTGGCTTTCCACCGCCCGCCGGGTGGTGCTGCCGCCCCGGAAGAGGACGACGGCCTTTTCTCTCTGGGTAATAATGACAGCGGGTGAAGCCCGGGTCCCCACCAGCTCGATGTTCACCACATTCCAGCTCAGGGCCGTTTCCAGCCCGATAGCCAGCGCCGCCAGCAGAATGACCGTCGGCAGGGCTACCCGGAGTCGGATGTGCCGACGCATTGCCATTGCGCAGAGCAGGATCAGCACAAGACACACCAGTGCGGCATAGGCTTCATCAAACCAGAGGGACGCTCCCGGCAGAACGGACACCCGGAAAGCCCACTCGTTCATCAGCCATGCCAGCCCTTCGGCACAGAAGGCCACCGGGCGGCGGATGATCTCAAACAAAGGCAAGCCTTCTGCCGCCAGACCCAGCAGAGCTGCACCGAGGCCGAAGCTCAGCATCGGCCCCACCAGCCAGAGGACGGCCACGCCCGACGCCACGGCCCAGACCGTCGTGCTCATCCCCCGCAGCACCAGCACCGGGAAGGTCGCCGCCGAGGCACAGAGGGAGACGCAGAGCGAGTCCCACACGCCGCCCGCAAAGCGCCGGAAGAGGAGCACCGCGCGGGGCGGTTTCTCCCGGCGGCTTTTCCGTTTCTTCTTTCTGTCGTAATAGCGTTCCCGCCCACGCCCTGCGCACTCTACACCGGCCAGTGTTCCCATCACTGCCGCAAACGACAGCTCGAAGCCCACGTCATAGACCGCGTATCCGTTGCCCAGACACATGAGGACGCCTGCCGCGCCCAGCGAGGTGAGTGTATCCGCCGGGCCTCCCACCCAGACGCCGAGGGAGCTGACCCAGACCGCCACCGCCGCCCGGAGGACAGAGGGCGTCGCGCCGGTGATGCCCACCAGCAGAAGGGCCGTTCCGGCCCGGAGCAGCGACCTCGCCCGCCGGTAAGCCCGGCTCCGCTCCCGCTCCTTGTGGGGCAGAGCATCCAGCAGGCCGCAGAAGATGGTGACGTGGAGGCCGCTCACCACCAGCACATGGGAAAGCCCCGCGCCCCGGTAGGCACTGCGAAGAGTCGAAGTCAGATGGCTCCGGTCGCCCACCACCATCGCGGCCAGAACGCCGCCGGTGTTTTCGGCCATGCCTTTTCGCAGGGCGCGGCTCAGCGCCGCCTGGAGCCGAGCCGTCCGGGCGCGGAAGCTCTCGCTCTGCCCAAGACGAAGCATCCCGGACAGATATTCCGCGCTGAGGACAATGCCGTCGGCGTAGTCGTCCAGACGCTGGGTTGCGTCCGGCACATCCAGCGAAAAGCGGCCCCGGATGCGGCCTCCGGCCTCACATTTGGGCAGGCTGGCGCACTCCACCCGGAAGCGGACAGCTTCCCCGTCCACTTTTTCCACCATCAGCACGGCGCTCACCCGGCCCGCCGTGTAAGCGCGGCCTGTGCTCTCCACTTCGGCGGTGAGGGCCACTTCTTTTCCGGCGTAGGCGTCCTGTATCTTTGCAAGCCGCGCGCCGGTCGTTTCCATGATGCCGACGCCCAGCACTGCGCCCAGAAGCAGGCAGACCGCATACCCTCTCGCGGCCCCGCCTTTCCACCAGACCAGCAGGCAGAAGACAACAAAAATTGCCGCAGACGGCAGCAAAAGCCCCATCTGCGGCAAAAATGAGCACAACGCTAACACACCCAGCGCACTCAGGCAGAACGCGCAGAGCGGGCGTCGCATATCGGTTTAGTGGAGGAACAGAGGCAGCGGCTCGAGGAAGATGATGTCCTTGCGCTGGGCAGCATCACCCTCGGCCAGAACGGCGGCCTGACCCACGATGGTACACTGGGTCTGCTCAGCCAGCTCGTCCAGAGCCTTGAGAGAGCCGCCGGTGGAGATGACATCATCCACGACCAGCACCCGCTTGCCGCTCATCTTGTCCAGCTCCTTGCGGTCGATGACCAGCTTCTGCTTGC
>OOAH01000936.1_pt1 | contig 30138 bp, 31 predicted proteins | sample 1671801 | NCBI WGS metagenome assembly OOAH01 (sample SAMN06348194, study PRJEB24527) | human gut metagenome | biome: human gut; feature: ankylosing spondylitis patient; material: feces | host: Homo sapiens | place: China | collected 2015-10 | reverse complement strand
TACGTCCCATGTCACGTACCGCTGTCATGTTAATACCAGTCTTTGTTGAACCAATGTTGACAGATGAGCAGACAAAATCAGTCTCTGCAAGCGCACGTGGAATAGAATTAATAAGAATCTCATCACCTTTTTGGTAGCCCTTTTGAACGAGTGCAGAGAAACCACCAATAAAGTTAACACCGATCTCCTTAGCTGCTCGGTCTAACATAGTCTGTTGCATCTGTTGCCGCACCGATGATTGAGATCGGAGTAACAGACACACGTTTATTAACAATCGGAATACCAAGTTCAGCCGCAATCTCGTCACCAACAGCTACCAAATTCTTAGCCTTAGATACAATCTTGTTATAGACTTTTTCCGCCGCCTTATCGATATCTGAATCGATACAGTCTAGGAGTGAAATCCCCATGGTAATGGTACGAACATCAAAGTTCTGCTCCTCAATCATGGCAATGGTTTCTGTGACCTGTTTAATATCCATTTTAAGCTACTCCTATCTTACAAGTTGTGCATAGCATCAAAAATTGCTGAACTTTGGATGTTGATTTTAACGTTCAATGACTCACCAAAGGCTTCCAATTCAGCACGTAGGTGTGTAAAATCTTGTTTGTCTTCCGATGATACAACCGCCATCATGGTAAAGAATTCATCAAGAACTGTTTGAGAAATATCATCAATATTCAAGCCAAGTTCTGCCACCTTAGTCGCAACACCCGCAACAATACCTGCTTTGTCCTTACCTACAACTGTAATAATCGCTTTCATGAGAAGCCTCCATCATTTTATTTTGTATAATTTTAGCATATTTTGATTAAAAATGCTATTTTTTATGAAATTTGCATATTTTTCTTGAAAAAGACGAATGTTTCCGAGAAATTTAACCAATATCGTTTATGAAAACACCCTCTCTTTGACTCAACTACTTGTGGATAAACTTGTTCACAACCTAAATAATTTCCTTCTTTTAAAACCTTGAAAAATCAAGATTCAACACTATCAACAGACTTTTCCACACCTGTGGATAAGTCTGTGGGTAACTTGAAATTTTCATTAAAAATCAAATAGTTGCAGTGTGAATAAGCGTATGGATAACCGATTGAAGAGCCTGTGGATAACCTGTGGATGAGTGTGAGTAAAAAATGAGCTCTGAAAAGGAATCAAAAAATTATCCACAAGCAGGGGAGTTATCCTTGAGTTACTCACAAAGTTATCCACAATATGGTTGTCGCTCGATATAACTTAAAAGTTATTACTCTCACACAAAAGCCAAGATCAAAAACTGCCCTGTGGTAGGATTAGCAAGGCTCCGTTCAACAGTACGGGGGTTGCTTATTTCGAGTCCGCTTTTTATTTAGTCCGATTTTTATGTCTTGCGACACGCTTTTGCCTTGGTTTGCTCCGCGGCTCTCGCCGGGCATCTCCAGAGTGCTCATGAGCATCGGTCATAAGACCGTATTGATGCGGGGCGATCAGATCGGAACATCTTCTTTTTTCAAGCGCGTTGTTTTTGTGCAAAGCGGCCTTTTGGCGCAAGGTGTCATTAATCCCGGGACGAGTTCTCCTTTCATGCTGACGCTTTCGGCGGCCAACAGTTTCGGAGTGACGACGCGCGCAATTGATGCTTTGGATAATTTGTCTCGGCGTTATTGGGCGGTTTGCCGTTGTGAGGTGCTCACGGTGGCTCCTGAGATCTTCCTTCGCGTTGCCGAAATTGATCCGAGCTGGAACGATGAACTCAATCGGTACGCTCTGCGTCGGGCTTATTGCGAGCGTTTGGGATTAATGGTGTGTCAGGCGGCTTCACCTCAAGAGCGGCTTGGTGTTTTTGTTACCGTTTTGGTGAAAGCCGCAAACACTACAAATATCTCAGAGTTGCCGGCGAGAAGTTTTGTTAGAGTACCGTCTGTGCCGTCGCGACGTTTCATTGCCACGCTTTTGAACTGCCAGCTTGAACAGATTGATGCCGTTCTGCGCGGTTGGATGCATGAAAACACTTTGAAATACGTGGACCGCAAATTGGCTGTGCGGGGAGATCTGCTGCAGAAGTACGAAGCTTGGCTGCAGCCGTTTTTGCAGATGCAGCCGGATGTTGAACCGATCAAGCCCGCTTATCAGTCTTTCGATATTACGATTTGACCTCTTTTTTATTATTCGGAGAAATTTAATGATGTTCAAGCGCACTCTTTGCATTCTGTCGTGTGCGGCGGCTATGACGACGGCCATGGTCGGATGCGCTCCGCTTGTTGTGGGCGGAGCAGCTGTTGCGACCGGTGCCGCTGTGTCAACCATGATCGATCGCCGTTCGACAGGGGCCGTTGTCAACGACGGCGTCATCGAAAAGCGCTTGAGTCTTGAGATCACTCAGGCTCTGCGTGATCAGCTCGGAAAGGAACCCGACGGCCACATTACCGTGACGGCTTACAACGGTAAAGTGCTTCTGACAGGGGAGATTGAGACACTGAAGGCTAAGCGCATCGTCACTGAGACGGCTCAAAAGAGCCTTAGCGTACGCAGCGTCGTCAATGAATTGGCCGTTCAGCCGAGCGCAGGATGGATGCAGCGCATGAAGGATTCCAAACTTGCGACGACGGTGCGTTCCCGCATGGTGATGGAAGATAATGTCTACCTGAGCCAGATGAAAGTGATTGTCGACCGCGGCATCGTCTATATCATGGGCATTGTCACGCCGCAGGAAAATACGATTGCTATGACTGTAGCGGCTCGCACGAGCGGCGTTTATCGCGTGATTTCCGTGTGTGAAGTCATGAGTGCGGAGCGCATTGCCGAACGCATGAAAATGATCAATCAGGAAAATAAGGCGCAGGCCGAAGAGGCAGCTCAGACTCAGAACTGATAGTTCGACAAATTTAGCGCTACTCGGCGTCGGCAACTTCTCGGAACGTCAGTTCCGTGAAGTTCGACGCCGTTTTAGTTGATTCCGACATGACTGCTGTCTTCTGCCGCATGATAGCTTGAGCGCACAAAAACGCCGCAATGAGCTTTTTTGAACCCAAGTTCCTGGGCGATATGCTTCCAATGTTCAAACTCCTCCGGGTGAACGTAGCGGCGAACTGGGAGATGCGCTTTAGAAGGGGACAGATATTGTCCGATGGTAAGGCGCTCGACGCCATGCTTGCGTAGATCCATGAGCACCTGCAGGACTTCATCATCGGTCTCTCCGAGACCGAGCATTAGACCGCTTTTAGTCGGTAATGAAGGGTTGCGCTTTGCAAAAGCTTCAAGAAGCGACAAAGACCCTTCATAAGACGCTCCGGGACGGGCAATACGATAGAGCCTGGGGACGGTTTCGATGTTGTGATTGAAAACATCGGGCGGAACTTCCGAAAGAATTCGCAATGCTATTTCTTCTTTCTTTTTAAAGTCCGGAACCAAAATTTCAATTTCAATGCCCGGTACTGTTTTTCTCAATTCTCCGATAACGGCAGCAAAATGCCCCGCCCCAGCATCTTTGAGATCGTCTCTGTCCGGGCTCGTGATGACAACGTAGCTCAATCCGAGTGCTTTAACAGCTTGTGCAAGACGCTGCGGTTCGTCCCTTGAAGGCGGCTGGGGAGTTCCGTGCGCTAAGTCGCAGAAGGCGCAGCGTCGCGTACATAGCTCTCCGAGAATTAAAAAAGCAGCGGTGCCGTTGGCAAAGCATTCGGCACGGTTCGGGCAGGTCGCTTCCCGACAGACAGTCGAAAGTGAGTATGTCGACAAAATTGAACGAATCGGATCCTCGGCGCTGCCCGCAACCGAAGCTTTAACCTTAAGCCAAGCCGGCTTGGGCAAGGGTTTGTCGCCATCAACAAAAGATGCACGCGAAATCGGCAGAATTTTTTGAAAACTGCGGCCTTGTTTCACCGTACGCCTCAGTTCAAAAGAACACTTACGATACCGCCCACGGTAAGGCAAAGCGAGAATAAAAGCTCAAGCCTGACCGTGCCGAACATGACGGCGTTTAGTTCGTTGCCTTCACGCAGCGGTAATTCGGCCACAAGCTTGATTGTTCTCGGAAGCGCCAACAAGCACAGAGCCAAACCGAAAACATCGGGGTTGTAGACAATGCAAGCTGCAATCACAGCGTACGGAGCGTAGAGCAGAACGCTATATACCCCAACCATCGCAGGTCGCCCCAGTAAGACAGCCAGTGTGTTGCGTCCGACTTCTTCATCATGAACAGCGTCTCGATAATTGTTGACGGCAAGTACTGCAGCGGCAATAAATCCGAGCGCGGTTCCCGCAAGAATAGCTTCAATTTGCCAGAGACCTGTCTGCAAATAGGCTGTACCGGAAACGGCGACCAAACCGAAAAAAATGAAAACGACGAATTCTCCCCATGGCGTGTAGGCGATGGGCTTGGGACCTCCCATGTAGGCATAGGCGGCAATGACGGAAGCTGCAGAGATGACCATCATCACCCAACCGCCGACATAGATTAGAAAAAGCGTATCAAGAACCACAACGCCTATGAGAATCTTGATCATGCGCTCGACCTGCTCCACGGTGAGCCACCCATTGGCCGTCGATCTGGGCAATCCCTTACGTGTTTTACGCTCGGCTCTGCGCTTCGTATAGCCCGCATCGTTTTCCATATTGCTGATGGCCTGCATCAATAGCGAAAGAGCCAACGTTGCGATAGCAACAACGATGTCAAAGGTATGTGTCACAGCGGCGCTGACGGCTAGGCCGACGGCGACGGGCGCGGCTGCAATACCGAGCGTCTTCGGGCGAAAGCTTGCGCACCAGGCGGCAAAACTGCCGGGTTTCACTCCCGGAACCGGGGCAATTTTTTCTTCAGTCATTTTGTCTGTTTTTCGAAAGCTGTTTGAAGTGCTTCCAGAAGCCGGAAACGGTAACGCAATTTCACCGTTTGCAGGTCGGTGTGAATGCCTAAAGAGGCCATATCGGTGACTCGCAATCCACGATAGCCGCAAGGAGCGATTCGTCGAAAGCCGGCTAGATCCGTATCGACATTGAGCGCAATACCGTGAAAAGTACAGCCGCGGCTTACGCGAATGCCTATTGAGGCGATTTTAGCTTTTCCCTTGAATTCACCCATGCCTCCGTCCATCGGAACATAGACGCCAGGAGCCCCCGGATGCGTGCTGGCGCAAAGGCCAAAGTCGGCAAGCGTATCTATGAGGGTAGTGAGCAGAATCGACACATAAGGCTTGATCATCAGTTTTCGACGGCGCAGGTCCAGAAGCGGATAAACCACCATTTGCCCCGGTGCATGAAGGGTAATGTCGCCGCCTCGTTCAACTTGAATCAGTGGAATGCCATTAATGACGGCTGCCGTTGTGTGTGCATCTCGCCCTGCAGTGTAGACGCAAGGGTGTTCGACAAACCAAATTTCGTCCGGGGTTTTAGGTGTCCTGGTCTGCGTAAAAAGGCGCATGGCCTCGCAGACGGGGACATAGTCCGCAAGGCCTAAGTCCCGAACGAGAGGTGTACAGTCCGTCACAGTACGATCTTGACGAGCGGATGAGAGGTCAGCATGAGGTAAACGCTGTCAAGTTGCTGACGGCTCGTTGCGCGAACCGTCACAGTGAGCGCTGTGTATCTGCTCTTGGCCGATTTACGCTCGGTGATCGTGGACGGATCGAAATCGGGGACCAGTTCCCGTACGGCCGCACCGATGGTTTCCGCAAAGTGCGGTGCCGAAGCCCCCATGACTTTAATCGGAAAATCGCAGGGAAATTCGATGAGAGAATCCTGTTCCTCAACAACGGTTTCCTCGGTTTTCTTGAATTGAGTCTTATCTGTCATGGATCGGGAGTCCTTAAGGGGTTGAAAGCGGAACGTGGTGAGCCTGATTGTCGGCAGGCTTCATGCGCAGGCGCACCGAGTCGACAAAGCGGCTGAGAAAGCTGCCCGGGCCGACGTCGTGCATGGCGACCAAATCGAAGTCCTCTATGTGCTTGTTTTGAAAATAAACACGCAGTTTTCCAACAACTTCACCGGCTTTGACAGGGGCAACGGCCGGAGCCATGTATTCAAACTGTGTGGTAAAACCGCCCATGCCGCGTGAAACGATATCCTGTCGACTTACTGTCACCCAAATTTCATCGGCGCTGCCGACTTCAAGCTTTTCTCTGTTTCCGGTAAGAATATCGATTTTGGTGACGAGCGTATTTGCAGGAAAAAGTCGCAGTGTTTCGTATTCGAGACGCCCGTGCTGAAGCAAGGTCTGAACGTCGGCTGTGGAGAGATCGGAAGTTTGTCCGCTCAGCAGCACGGCAATGACATCGCGGTGCATCACGTTTTTATCGGAGGCTCGGTGCCAACTGCCGATTACGGAGGTGTTGTCGGCATTGCTCATGACTCCGTCAATACCCGAGCCGCGCCACAACAATAGGTTGCGGTTTCTGAGGCTGTGCGACGTAAAGACGAATTCCTTTTCGGAAAACCATGCGAAAGCCTGAGGAAAGTTCTTTTTGAATGCCGATGCAAGCCGAGCCAGATCATGTGCGCTCATCCGATTGACGGCATTGTCCGTGGGCGCGACAAAGTGACTCTGTTTGAGCCCCAACTTCAGGGCTGTTTGATTCATACGTTCGGCAAAAGAATCCGGATCGCCTGCTATATGGGTGGCGACGGCTAAAACGGCATCTTCGGCGCCCGTCACGGCGATTCCGTGCAAAAGCGTTTTCAGAGAATGCGGTTCACCCGGAACAAGATAAAGCCGTCGCGATCCGTTGGAGCGAAGTACGTCCGTCGGCGTAATGCTGACGTTGGTGTTGAGAGCCGATTTGTCACCCGCAACTGAGTCGAGCGCCGTATAAAGCACCATCAGATGCACAAGTTCGCCCGGATTGAGTGCTTTGTCTTTTTCGTGCGCACTCATGACAAAGCCGCTTGTGCCGTCAATGAGAACCCAGGCTTTTGGGGAAGACGCGAGCAAAGGCTCCTTGCCGGAAGCTTGCACTTGAGGTGCCGCGGCAATCAAGCTCAAAAAGAGCGTTAGGGCGATAAAGAAACAGCTGAAAAGTCGCATGAGGCGATTTTAGGGCGTTCGTGTTCAGATAAGGGCAACGAATTGTGAGAAAACGCGGCTCAGTTGCGGTAGTTTTTTGGCAAAAACGTGATTAGTTGCAGGAATGACGTTCACGGTCAAATTGTTGACGTTGGCCCAGGACAGGACGGAATTGAGCGGAGCCAATTCATCGTTTTGCGCGTGCACGACGAAAGCGGGACAGCCCGGATGCACAATATCGAATTTGTGTACGGCGGGACCTGCATAGATCATGGCTGCGGGCTTACGGATCTGAGCGGCTAGACTCATGACGTATGTGCCGAAGGAAAAGCCGCCGAAAACAGCACGGCCTCCCACGGGTAGCACCTCTGCTACCTCGCGCATTTCAAAAACGGCGTCAATGACGCGCAGAAAATCGGCGGCCTCACCGGGGCCTGCGTTGTACTCGCCTTCACTGCGCCCTGCGCCTCGACAGTTGGGACGCACCACGAGCCAACCGCCGGAGACCAACGCCTTAGCCATCGTTGTGATGACTTTATGGTCTTTGCTTCCGCCCTGCGTCGTGATCGGATGGGCCAGGAATGCAATGCCTTGAGTGCAGAGGTCCGGAAAGTCAATATCGAGTTCAATCATTCCGGCTTCGCCGGCGGTTTGTGTAGTATGCGTCCTGGTCATCTGTTGGTGTGAGCGTTCGATAAGTGTATGCAGCATTGTAATTGCACAAAACAAAAGCTTTTGTCCGAGAGCCTCGTTTTGGCCGGAAGTCGTCTGACAGCGTCTTGGGTAACGACAACAACAAGCACCAACGACGATGTCAAAGAACTTGTGAAAAATACTGAGGATTGTTTGTGGACGGTGCGTGTAGCCGATGTGCAAAGAGCAGGCCGAGGGACGCGTGGGCGTAGTTGGTCGGCGCCTGAAGCTAGCCTTCTTCTGACGCTTGGTATTCCTTTAGCTACAAGCACGGAAAATCCCGCCGGACTTTCATTGATTGTCGGTGCCGCCTGTGTGGATGTGCTCAAAGAGTTCAATCCCGAAGTACGGCTTAAGTGGCCGAACGATATTTGGATAAATGGCGGCAAGGCGGCCGGCATACTCTGCGAAATTGTCCACAGTCGCTCACGTTTTCCTCATGCCGTTGTAGGGATCGGCGTTAATATTTGCCTTGGACAAACATCGGTTCCGACGACGGATGTCCCGGCGGCCGCCTTGTTTGTGCAGAGTCTCAAGGCCGATGAGTTGCAGGCCATTCGTCTAAGACTTGCCGTGTCGCTTGCTTTGGCAATCGAATCGATTTGTTCATGTCTGAATTGCGGGGCATTGGCTGAAGTGCGGTCCAAATGGCCTCAATTGGACGCTTTTGCGGATAGAACCGTACTTTTAACCTTGCCTTCCGGTGAGATGAAAAGAGGAAGAGTGGCGGGAATCGGCGCTGTCGGCGAGTTGTTGTTTATCGATGAGGGCGGTCGGATGAGCGCCTTTTCGGACGCTCGGATTCGGCCGCTCCAGAATGATTAGAGAGTAATTGTGACTGCTCTGCTTTTGGATCTCGGCAACACGGCGCTTAAATGGGCGACGTCGGATAAGCCTGAAGAGCCGCATGCTTATGTGCACTGCGGCAACGATGTCGTGCCCGACGAACTGCTGCACAAGTGGCTCAATCTCAAGCCTGAGCGCGTGGTGGGCTGCATGGTTTCGAGTGAAAAGTTTGCGTTCAACATCACGCGGTTTTTCAATGCGCACGGAATCAAATGGGATTGGCTGCATTCCGATCGGATCTTCGAGGGCAAAAGCCTCACTGTCGTCAATAAATACGACAACTACGAGCAGCTCGGCAGCGATCGTTGGCACGCGGTTATCGGGGCAGCTTCTTTGTACCCCGGGCAACCGATTTTGGTTGTGCATATCGGTACGGCAACGACGGCCGATGTTGTGGTGCCTGAAGGCGACCATACGCAAGCTTTTATCGGCGGACGCATTTTGCCCGGTCCCTCTATGATGACCGAGGCTCTGCTGACCAAAACCCGTTGTCGCCCGGGGCGCATCGGCGTGCGGTCTGATTTTCCGAGCAATACGGCCGATGCCATTGCAACCGCAGTACTAGAAGCCCATCTCGGGATCGTAGACCGATCGCTCGCCTGCATGTGCCGCATGGGCTACAAAGAGCCGAAACTGCTTTTTGCGGGAGGAGCGGCTCCCTTGTTTGCCCCCTACATCATGCAAGAGTATCCGCAGGCCGTCATTAAGCACAACCTCGTGCTGCGCGGGTTGGCGATGCGTGCAGTCTCGCGCTAAGTCCTTACGAGGGTTAAAGGTGCGGTACTTCATCAACTTGGTGCTTTTGTCGGCTTTGTGTGCCTGCTGTTGGTTTCTTTACGATCAGTCAAAGCAGCCCACGGTCGATTTGTTTGCCGAATCGCAGCTTCAGTTCGAAATTCCGAAGCTGGTGCAGGCGACGATTGATGCGCGAAAAAGTGACGAAGCGGCCAAATTCTCCGGTGCTCCGGTGGACGCCGATTGCTTCGTGTGGGGACCTTTTGACGGCGGACAGATCGTTTCGGTTCAAGCTTCACTCAAGCAAAAAGGACTTTTGGAACAAGCTGAAATCTCCGACAGGTTTTTGCCGGATCGCTGGATTGTGTACCTTGGACCCTACGGCAACGATATTGCAGTGCGCGCATTCGTAAAACAGTTTCGAGAACAGGGGTACAAAAATGTACGCCCGATTTTGCGCGGGAATCTTTCCTACGGCGTGGAGATCGAAACGTTCGAGAGCAAACAGGAGGCTTTGGCGTGGTTGAGCGGCCCTAAGGCACCCGATGTGCAAGGCCTACGTGTGACCAACCGATTGGGTGAGCCTTCCGACAAACTGGATTTGGTATTTCGTAATCTGACGCCCGAAAAACGCGAAGCCCTTTTCAGCGTTTGGAAGCGTTGGAAGGGGACGGAAATCCAAAATTGCAGCTTCTACCAAAAATGAAGAGGTTCGAAAATCGAACCTCTTCGGGTACCCCTATTCCGGGCAAATTTTTTCCAACGACATCAAAAGCGACGGGAGCTTTTTGAGCATTTCCTTGGCTTTGATCCGTCTTTGCTCAAGCACTTCGCTCGGACACGTTCTGCGTTTGGGCGACCAGATGGAATCCGGAAAAAAAGCATCGTCTTTATATCGTGCGATCACGTGCCAGTGAACGTGCGGCACCATGTTGCCGAGGCTTGCCAGATTGATTTTGTCGGGGTGCATCGTTTCCAGCATGCATATTTCGCACATGCGCACCGCCTGACGCACCATGGAATTTTCTTCCGAAGTCAAATCCGTCATTTCGGCGGCGTGTCGCTTAACGATCACACGCACGAAGCCGGGCAACTCGTCATCGGAAGCGTCGATCACGCGAATGAGCTTTCCGCGCCATATCACGCGTTCGCCAACAGGATTGCAGAGAGGGCAGTTATTTGTCATACAGTAGGGGAATTCACCGAAGGGACGAGGATTATACGAGAACTTTCTCAATGCCTTCGTGAGTGGCGGCCTGTACGAAACGCGTCAGCCATCCGTTTCCGAGCTTGAGTTTTGCGAGTTCGACGGCCAAGAATTCAGCCGACGTACCGGTCGTATCCGAATAGCGGCTGATGCCCTGCAAACACCCCGGACAAGTGGTGAGAATCTTCACGGCACTGCGGTCACGTTGTGCGCAGAGGGTGTTTTTGACCTTAAGAATGTTTTCCTCCTTTTTGAAGCGCACCTGCGTGGCGATATCGGGCCGAGCAACGGCAAAGGTGCCGGACTCGCCGCAACACGACTCCGTGAGCAGCACGGAACTGCCGTCGGCCGGCCGAAGAATATCGTTGACAACTTTAACGGGTGCAGGCGCTGCAAAAGGCGTATGGCAGGGGTCGTGGTACATGTAGCGGACATTTTCCGCTCCCGTCACGGAGAGGCCCTTTTCAAGCAGGAATTCATGCACATCAATCAGACGACATCCGGGGAAAATTTCCTCGAAGTGATAGTCCTTGAGCTGCTTCAAGCAAGTACCGCAGGATACCAACACTGTTTTGATGTCCAGATAGTTGAGCGTATTGGCCAGTCGATGAAAGAGCACGCGGTTGGCAGTCACCATAGCGTCGGCCTTGTTCAATTCTCCAGCGCCGCGCTGCGGGTAACCGCAGCACATGTATTTCGGCGGCAGCACCGTCTGCACGCCGGCATCATAGAGAAGCGCGAGTACTGCGAGCGAGACTTCCGGGTAAAGGCGTTCGTTGCCGCAGCCGGGGAAATAGAAAACAGCCTGAGCATCCTTGGCTTCGGGCTTGCGGATGATCGGCGCCACGGCCGAGTCCGTTAGGTTCAGTACGGAGCGCATGGTTTGCTTCATGCGCGGGGCAGGCAACTTGCGGTTGACGAGCGTGACGGTTTGCTCGATCAACCCCGGTCTGCCGATTGTGTGCGTCGGGTGACTGAGTTGAGCTCTTGCGGCAGAAGCCAAGAGGTCGTGCGCAAAGCGCTCGGCCTTAAAGCCCACATTAACCAGACCCTTTCGCGCCCATTCCACGGACCGTGGATTCGTGAGCTCCAGAAATTTCATGCCTGCGACCTTGGCCGGAGGCGTCGAGGCTTTTCCGGAACGTTCAAGCAGCGCGCGCAGCAGAATCGTGACTTCACCGAAATTAATCTTGACGGGACAGGGTATACGGCACTTCATGCACAGCGTGCAGTGATCGGCAAGATCCTCGAGGGCTTTGAGGTGCAGATCAGAAAGACCGCGGCGCGTTTGGCTTTCATAAAGGATGGCTTCAATGAGCAGACTGGTGGCGATGATTTTGTTTCGCGGCGAGAAAAGAAGACTTGCGCGAGGAACATGCGTCGTGCACTTGGATTTGCACTTGCCGCAGCGCAGGCAGTTCTTGATCGCGTCGCTGATTTCTTTGACTTGCGTCTGCTGCATGATGAGCGATTCGGCGCCGAGCAGGTTGAAGCTCGGCGTATAAATCGTCTCGGGATTGATGTCTTTGGAAAGCTTGCCGCGGTTGAAGTGCCGCTGCGGATCGATTTGGTGCACGTATTCGGCATAGGGCTTTAGCGATTCGGCATCCAAAAATTCGATTTTGGTAAGCCCGATGCCGTGCTCGCCGCTGATGACGCCGCCTAGGGACTTCGCAAGCGCCATGACGTGGTGAACCGCTTCGACACCCTTTTGCATCATGCGGTAATTATCGGAATTCAAAGGCACATTGGTGTGAACGTTGCCGTCGCCCGCGTGCATGTGTAATGCGATGAATACACGGCCGCGCAAAACACGCGCGTGAATGGCATCGATCTCGGCGCGCACTTTTTCAAACGCGTCGCCCGGGAAGACGCGAAACAGTTCGCTGCGCACTTCCTTTTTCCAGGATACGCGCACCGTATGGTCGTATATAAGGTCGAATATGGTTTTGCTGCGGTATTTGCGCAGGACCGCCGCGGGCAAGTCGATCCCGAGAGAAGTCAGCGCTTGGTTGCTTTCGCCCACCACTGCTTTGAAATTGTTTCTCAGGAACGTCCAGCGTGCTCGCACTTTGTCGATCAATTCGAGCGCCTGCGGTACGGTGGCTTCAAGGAGCAACTCCTTTGGAACACCGGCTGTAAGAGACGGCTTGCCGAGCGAAATGTAGCCGCGAAGGTAGCGTTCGAGCTCTTCGAGCATCTCGAGCTTGTTGTCGATGGAGCATTCGATGTTGAACGTTTCGCAGCCAAGGGTGTATTCGCCGATTTTGTCGAGCGGAATCACAACGTCTTCATTGAGCTTGAAGGCGTTGGTGTGAGCGCTGATGGCCGCTGTTTTGCTGCGTTCGTGCCAGAACGCAAACCGGGCTTCGGGGGTTCGGGCGACGAAGCCCTCGCCATTGACCTTCGTGCAGAATTCGATGATCTTGGCGACCGCTTCTTCAAGCGCATCCTGATCGCTGCCGACCACATCGCCCACGATCACCATCTTGGGGTAGTCTCCGCGCTTGCTTTTGACCGGATAGTTGACGGCTTTCAAATAACGATCGTCGAGATGCTCGAGACCGGCAAGCATGCAGCCTTTGTAGCCGTCGCCGAGCAGCTTGGAGATTTCCAGAATAGCTTTGCCGGCGAGCGTTGCCGCGCCGAAGAATTCCAGGCAAACCGTATAGGCCAACGGCGGCATTTTGTGCAGGATCCAGCGCGCCGACGTGATGATGCCGTCAGTACCTTCCTTTTGCACAGCAGGAAGTCCGCCCAAATATTTGTTGGTGACATCCTTGCCGAGACCTTTGCGGCGGAAAATGCTGCCGGCAGTAACAAGCTCCCGTGTGCTCAGCACTCGAGCCTTTTCGGGATCGTCCGTGCGGCCGTCCTTGACGGTGATGCGCCAGCGAATATCCGAGTCACGGGAAATTTTGCCGCAGGTGTGAGCGAGGCGTTCCACTTCCATCCAGTTGCCGTCGGCCGTGACCATGCGGTAGCTGGCAATGTTGTCGACAGCGGTTCCCCAAAGAACGGCTTTTTTGCCGCCGGAGTTTTCAGCGATGTTGCCTCCGATAGTGGAGCTGTCGGCCGAAGCTGGATCGACAGAAAAAACGTAGTCGTCGACTGCCGCTGCTTCGGTGACGCGGCGCGTGACGGCGCCGGCGCCGGTGTCGATGACCGGAACGAGACCTTGGGTGCACTCCGGAAGGTGCATTAGATGTGCACGGCTGATCGAGTCGAGTTTTTCGGTGTTGATGACAGCGCTCATGTCCGACATCGGGACGGCGCCGCCGGTGTATCCGGTGCCGCCGCCGCGAGGAATGATCACGAGCCCCAGTTGAATGCAGGTACGTACTAGCGACGGGATTTCGCGCTCGCTGTCGGGGGTAATGACGACGAACGGATATTCGATGCGAAGGTCGGTAGCGTCCGTGACGTGCGCTGCGCGCATGAAGGGATCGAATCGAATGTTGTCTTCGGCCGTACAGTTTTTGAGCGCACGCCTAAAGCGAGCTCTCAATGCCTTGGTTCTTTGCAGGCCGCTTTCAAACTTTCGGACAGCCTTGTAGGCGGCTGCCATAAGCTTCTGCACCTTGACGTCGCGCTCGGTTGCCGCCGGGTCGCGGCGCTTGTCCATCTCGCGCAGGCGATGTTCGAGTGCTTCGATCAGAAGTTTGCGGCGCGAGCTGTTCTGCAGAAGATCCTCCTGCAGATAGGGGTTGCGGTTGACGACCCAGATGTCGCCGAGCACCTCAAAAAGCATGCGCGCGCTGCGGCCCGTGCGGCGTTCGCTACGCAGTTCTTCGAGAATGGTTGCCGCTTCTTGGCCGAGAAGGCGTAGCACGATTTCCCGATCGGAAAACGAAGTGTAGTTGTACGGAATTTCTCGAATGCGCAGTTCACCGGTGTCTTTTTTGTCGACGCTCTGCACGTTGGTGTCGTTTTGCATGGAACTTTTCTCGAAGAGCCTTTCGCTGAATAAGGCCGACTCTCGTCCGAAGCCGGCGATCGAAGGGCGCGAAAAATCAAATGGGGTTTCTCCATTGTACGGACGGGTTGAGAAATCGCTCTAAATAAGAATGATTAGAAACGATTTTGTGTTTTTCGATCCGGATGCGTTTTCGGAGAAAAAATCGGTACCGCAAGGTCCGCAAAACACGTAAAAGAGTCGTATATTGAAGAGCGCTTCGGTACGAAAGCACATAAGAATTCGAATGAATCAGGGATGAATATGACACAGACAGAAGTTGATCGTCAGGAGTATTTGAGAAAAATTTTGACCGCCCGTGTCTACGACGTGGCTCGGGAAACACCGCTTGATGAAGCTAAGCGCCTGTCGCTTCGCATCGGCAACAAGGTTCTTTTAAAGCGTGAAGATACGCAGCCCGTGTTTTCCTTCAAGTTGCGCGGCGCCTTCAACAAAATGGTTCATCTGAGCGCCGAAGAGCGCGCTCGTGGCGTGATCTGTGCTTCCGCAGGAAACCATGCCCAGGGTGTGGCGCTTGCCGCCAGACGTTTGGGATGCCGCGCGGTGATCGTGATGCCGGTGACGGCACCTGCGCTCAAGGTGGAGGCCGTCCGCAATCTGGGCGGCGAAGTGGTGTTGGTCGGAGAAAGTTTTTCGGATGCGGCCGCGCACGCCGTCAAGATGCAGGCCGAAGAAGGGCTCACATTCGTGCATCCGTTCGACGATCCATACGTCATCGCTGGTCAGGGCACGATCGGTATGGAAATTCTGCGTCAATATCAGCCGTCCGACGGTACGCGCCCCGATGCGATCTTTGTGCAGATCGGCGGCGGCGGATTGGCCGCCGGCGTTGCGACCTACATCAAAGCCATTTATCCGGAAATCAAGGTTTTCGGTGTCGAAACGGTGGATTCGGACGCAATGAAGAAGTCCTTTGACGCCGGCCGCAACGTGGCTTTGGACGATGTCGGACTTTTCAGCGACGGCACGGCCGTCAAGCAGGTCGGCGATGAAACGCTGCGCCTGTGCCGCGAAAACCTTGACGGCATCGTGCTCGTCAACAGCGATGAGATCTGTGCGGCTATCAAAGATGTGTTTGAGGATACCCGCTCGATCGTGGAGCCGTCCGGAGCGCTTTCACTGGCCGGCCTCAAGGCTTGGGCCCGCAAGGAAGGTGCGACCAACAAGACGCTGGTGGCCATTACGTCGGGCGCCAACATGAATTTCGATCGGCTGCGTTTTGTGTGCGAGCGCGCCGAATTCGGTGAAGATCGCGAGGCCGTATTTGCCGTGACGATTCCGGAAGAACGAGGCTCTTTCCGCCGTCTTTGCGGTCTGCTCGGCAACCGCGCCGTAACGGAATTCAATTACCGCATGAGCGACACGAAGGACGCGTACATTTTTGTGGGCGTTCAGACGACCAACGCAAACGATATTGAGGAAATCGAAAAGGCGCTTAAGACCGAGGGTTTCCCGGCGCTTAATCTGTCGCACGACGAACTGGCAAAGCTGCATCTGCGCCACATGGTGGGCGGACACTGCAAGTTGGCGGTCAACGAACGACTTTATCGCTTTGAATTTCCGGAACGCCCGGGTGCTCTGATGAAGTTCCTCACATCGCTTGCGCCGCAGTGGAATATCTCGCTTTTCCACTATCGCAACAATGGAGCCGACTTCGGCCGCGTGTTTGCCGGCATCCAGGTGCCTCCGGAAGACAATGAACTCTTCGAGCAGTTCCTTAAATCTCTCGGCTACCGTTATTGGAGCGAAAGCGATAACCCGGCCTGCCGCTTCTTCCTGAGCTGAAAAAAGACTCGGCAAACTCCCGCGGGGCGACTTGTCGCCCCGCATCGCTGTGTCTCTCAGTTGGAGCCTACGCGGATAAGGTGGGTCGACTCGCAAGGGCGATCCACCAAACGGTAGACGCCGCCTTCGTCTTCCACGAGGTCGTAGTACCACTTGACGTTGCCTTTCATGTCCTCAAGACGCACCATCACGGGTAAATCGAGCTCGTCAAGGTTGCTGTTGATGAAGCTTTCCGCCTCAAAGGGCGTGGCGAAATTTTCCCAGAAATCGTCGTACTCAACGATGACCTGAACAACAAGGTCGCGTCGCATCGTTTGTTTCCTTTTTCATTGTGAAACGGCAAAAGCCGGCGTGCCGAGCGCTTCGCTGACCGTCCGGGCAAATTGGCTGGCCTCATCCTTGGTCGAGAATTGGCCTGAGAGCACCTTCCATACTTTGCCCGTATCGACAATGCGAACCTGCGCGTTTTGCACGGAGGCAAGCATCATTTCAGCATGTGCGGCCGCCTGTCGAGCGTTTTCCTGCACGCCGTAAGCACCGATCTGCACGGACCATCGACCGGCAGCTGCCGCCGGAATTTTCGACGGAAGCACTTCGGCGGGAGCCTGAGGCTCTGCGGCACCCGTCGGCGCCTGCGCTTGAGTGCTCGTAATCAAGGCTCCCATCGTATCGTTTGCGGGGGCTGTTTCCTGCGGCGGCAGATTGATATCCTGCGGCTCGACTTCGGTGCTTTCCACCGGAATGGAGAGCGTCACGGAAACCTGATCGGCAAGTTCAGAATCCTGCACGACGGTTTTCATCACGTCGTCGTTTACGGGGGTGCCCTGTTCTTCAACTGGCGTTTCGCGAACAGGGACAGCATTCGAAGACGAAAGTGGAGCAGGGGCGGTCGACGGCACCTGCGTGTAGGACGGAGCTGCCGAAGCCGTCTGTGTTTCGACGACGGAGTTGTTGCGAGCCGCCGGCTCTGTTGGCTGACGGGTTGCTGCCTTTGCGGTGTTTTGTCTCGGCGTTGCGGAGGTCGTGCGTTTAGGCGTTGAGGTCGTTGCTTCACGTACGGCGCTCGCGGCGACCAGGACGGCGTTGTCGGCAGAAGTGGAGGGTATTCGGCCGGCTGCGATGTCGCGGCGCGTGATGCGCTCGACGCGCACGCGCGTGGTGCCCTGCTTCTGATAGCCGAGCTTGACGGCTGCGGCGTAGCTTAAGTCGATGATGCGGCCGTGCAGAAACGGACCGCGATCGTTGACGCGAACGATGATGGAACGGCCGTTTTTAAGATTGGTCACTTTGGCAAAGCTCGGCAGCTCCATGGTCGGATGCGCTGCCGTCATTTCATGCATGTCGTAGATTTCGCCGATGGCCGTTTTTTTGCCGTGAAACTGTTTGCCGTACCAACTCGCGGTGCCTACCTGCGTCATCGGTTTGTCGCCCGTGACCGGGTAGTAGCGTTTGCCCATGACGGTGTAAGGACGATTGGCCCACTTATTGGGTTTCTCGACTTTAATCTCGACGTCGCCGCCGCCCCATGGGAGGAGTTTTTTCTGAAAGAGTCCCGGAGGGCCGTCGTTTTCGAAATAACGGTTCGGATTGGACGAGCACCCTGCGGCCACCACAAGTGCACAAAGGGTAATGCTCTGCAGGAAAAGCTTCGCCTGGAACATGGAAAAGAAACGAAATTTGTATCGCAATCAGCCAACTATACCGCACCGCTTTCCCGACGAAACGGGGCAACTTGTAACAAGACCGTGCACTTTCGGGTTGCCGTAGCTTGATTTTCGGTGACTTTTCGTGTGCGGAAATGACAAAAACCGTTGAAAAAGCGGTAAATTCTCATATTTGCAAAAATTTTCCCGCCCGCTTTAGAGGATTAACAGGTATGTCCCTTGGTTTGGACGATGTCTATCGTATTGCGGAGCTTGCGCACGTCGGCATCAATGAAGAAGCCGCAAAGCGCATGCAGGCCGAACTGAACGATATTTTCAAGATGATCGAGCGCATTCAGGCCGTTGACACTGAAGGCGTCGAACCCATGATGCATCCGCACGACGGGGTGCAGCGTCTGCGCGAAGATAAGGTTGTCTTCGGCAACGATCGCGAAGAGAACATGAAGAACGCTCCGGAGGAATTCGAGGGGTTGTTCCTTGTGCCGCAGGTGATTGAATAAAGAGGAATCCATCAGAATGCAGACAACATCTTTTCGCACTGTTGCGGAACTCTCTCGTGCGCTTGCTGCGCGTGAAGTGAGCGCCGTTGAACTGGCACAGGATTACCTCGCTCGAATCGAAGCGCACAAGGCACTCAATTGCTTCCTCGACGTGCGTCCCGAAGAGACGCTCGCTCAGGCTCGCGAAGCCGATAAGCGCATTGCCGAAGGAACGGCAACGCGTTTGACCGGCATTCCGATTGCTCACAAGGACATTTTTGTGACGCGTGAATGGGCTTCGACCGCCGCAAGCCGCATGCTTGAGGGCTACATGAGCCCCTTTGACGCTGCCGTGGTTCGCAAGCTCAAGGCCGCGGGTCTGGTGACGCTCGGCAAGCTCAACTGTGACGAATTCGCAATGGGTTCGGCCAATGAAAATTCCGCCTACGGCAAGGTTCTTAATCCGTGGGACGCCAACGCCGTCCCGGGCGGCAGCTCCGGCGGCTCGTCAGCTTGCGTTGCTGCGGGGCTTGCACCGATTGCGACCGCCACCGACACGGGCGGCTCCATTCGTGAGCCTGCCGCCTTCTGCGGCGTGACGGGCTTGAAACCCACCTACGGTCGTCCGAGCCGTCTCGGCATGATTGCATTTGCCTCTTCGCTCGATACGGCCGGCCTTATGGCGCACACCGCCGAAGACATCGCCTGGGTGTTGGGCGACATGGTGGGGTATGAATCGTGGGACTCCACGAGCGAAAATATGCCCGCCGAAGACTTCACGCGCGATCTCGAAAAGGGCGTCAAGGATTTGAAAATCGGTGTGCCGCGTGCTTGGTTTGCCGACAAACTTGACGGTGAGTGCGCCAAGGCGATTGAATCCGTAATCGATGCTTATCGTGCTCAAGGCGCCGAAATCGTCGATATCGAATTGCCGACGGCCGATCTGGGCGTGCCGGTTTACTACGTTGTGGCTTGTGCCGAAGCGAGTTCGAATCTTTCCCGCTTCGACGGCGTTCGCTACGGATACCGCGCCAAGGAATACGACGGCATTCAGGACATGATCAAGCGCAGCCGCGACGAAGCTTTCGGCGACGAACCCAAGCGCCGCATTCTGATCGGCACCTATGTGCTTTCGCACGGCTACTACGACGCCTATTACCTGAAGGCTCAGAAAGTGCGTCGTCTGATTTCGCAGGAATTTGACAAAGCTTTCCAGAAGGTTGATGCCATCATCAGTCCGGTGACGACGTCGACGGCCTACGACTTCGGCTCCAAGAAGGATCCGGTGTCGGCCTATCTCGGCGACCTCTACACCGTGCCGATGTCGCTTGCCGGCCTCCCCTGCATGAGCATGCCCTGCGGCATCCACAGCAACGGTCGTCCGATCGGCGTGCAGATCACCTGCGCCCGCTTCAACGAAGCCAAGATGCTCGGCATTGCGCATGCCTGGCAGCGGGAAACCGATTGGCATCTGCGCCACCCCGAAGGTTTTTAATCGAGGAGCTCGAGAAACATCATGCAATGGGAAGTTGTTATCGGTCTGGAGACGCACGTTCAGCTCTCCACTGATTCGAAGATTTTTTCGGGCGCAAGCACGCAGTTCGGTGCCGAGGCCAATACGCAGGCCTGCTACATCGATTTGGCGTTGCCAGGAGCATTGCCGGTCCTCAACCGCGGCGCCGTCGAGCGCGGCGCCAAATTCGGCTTTGCCATCGGCGCCGAAGTAGCCGAACGCTCCGTGTTCGACCGCAAGAACTATTTTTATCCCGATTTGCCGAAGGGCTATCAGATCAGCCAGTTTGAGCATCCGATCGTCAAGGGCGGAAAGGTAACTTTCCGCGTTGAGCCCAAGGACGGCGAAGCGTATGTGAAGACCATCAATCTCACGCGCGCCCACCTCGAAGAAGACGCAGGCAAGAGCAACCATGGCGTTGTGGCCTATAAGTCCGGCATGGATTTGAACCGCGCCGGCACGCCGCTGCTTGAAATTGTGACCGAACCCGAGCTGCGCAGTTCGGCCGAAGCCGTGGGTTACGCCAAGGCCTTGCACGCGCTTGTGGTCTGGCTCGGCATTTCGCGCGGCAACATGCAGGAAGGCAACTTCCGTTGCGATGCCAACGTTTCCGTGCGCCCGATGGGCAGCACCGAATTCGGCACCCGCTGCGAAATCAAGAACCTCAATTCCTTCAAGTTCCTGCAGGAAGCCATTGACTACGAAGTGGCCCGTCAGATCGAACTCATCGAAGGCGGCGGCAAGGTGGTGCAGGCGACGCGCCTGTACGACCCCGATACCGGTGAAACCCGTGAAATGCGCACCAAGGAAGACTCCATGGACTATCGCTATTTCCCGGATCCCGACCTGTTGCCGTGCGTGCTCACTCCCGAGGACATGGCCCGCATCCGTGCCGAAATGCCGGAGCTGCCCGATGCGATGCGCGAACGCTTTGTGCGCGACATGGGACTTTCGGAGTACGATGCGGCCGTTCTCACCGCAAGCAAGGATGTTGCCGATTACTTCTGTGCTCTGAGTGCTGTGGCGCCCGACAAGAAGATTGCCGCCAACTGGGTGATGGGCGAAGTGGCCGCCAGCGTCAACGCGCAGGAAGGCATGACCTATGCCGCCGCGCCCGTGACCGCTGCCAAGCTTGCCGATATTCTCAAGCGTCTTGCCGATGGCACGATCAACGGCAAGGGTGCCAAGCGCATCTTCTCGCTTATTTGGGAAGGAGCCGGCGAATCGGTCGACGAACTCATCGAAAAAGAAGGTCTGAAGCAGATTTCTGACACTTCCGCCATTGAGGCGGTGATCGATGAAGTTCTTGCCAACAACGCCAAGATGGTCGAAGAGTTCAAGGCCGGCAAACAGAAGGCCTTCAACGCGCTCGTGGGACAGGCCATGAAGGCTACCCGCGGCAAGGCCAATCCTAAGCAGGTCAACGAGATTCTCTCCAAGAAACTCAACGGATGAGAAACGGCCTTTCGAGCAAAGTGCGCTTTTCGCAGATGCTGCGGGAAGTGCACTTTTTCGACCTGACCCGCCTCGGCCGCCTCTCTCGGGCGGCTTTTTGGTCTGCGCTTCTGGCGCACCTCTTTTTCCTGGCCCTGATTTTCATCATTCCCTTTGAAACGGCCTATCGGCTGGAACTTGCTCCCGATTCCGGTTTTGTTCTCTTTTGGATGAATGCCTTCATTGCCGCATTTCTGGCTTCGTTGGTCCCTCTTAAACGCCTTGCCGTGCGACGGCTGCACGATGCCGGCTTTTCGGGGTGGTGGCTGTGGCTGTTGCTGGTTCCTTATGCCGGGTGGTTGATCGTAGCGGTGTTGCTGATCCTGCCGGCGTCGGCGTTTCCCAATCGGTTTGATCGCTTTGCCGAACCTTCGGTCCGAACTCGGGACACGAGATAAAAAATGCCGCTGTGGTTGTGCGCAGCGGCTAATCTCGCCTGTTGTTGAGGAGAGGAGAAAACTGTTGCCGGGAAAGGATGATTACGGGATCTTCGGGTAATCGTATTTGTGGCACTGATTGCAATAGTTCACAGTCGGCTCGTGCATCATGTGGCACAAAGTGCAGTCGCCGTTATGGGGGGCAGCATGAGGGTTCGGACTTAGTTTTTCAGTCTTTTTTGCCACCGTTGCCTTCGGATGACACTTGATGCAGGTGTTTTCATCCGGATATTCGATGTTTTTCATATCCGGACCATGGCACGTTTGGCACTGTACTCCGCGAGCAACATGGCGGTCTGAGCCGAATTTTTCCGCTGCGCCGGCCGAAGAGAAAGCAATCAGAGAAGCCAGGCTAAGCGAAACCAAAAGCGTCTTCGAAAGAGACATTGGCGAACTCCTGAAGGGGTCTATATTTTTCTCATCTGCCCCGTTTTCGTGAAGCGCAAAGCGCTCCACGACGGGGCTTGGCGATAAGGACCGGAATTCCAGTCCTTATCCGTTTGCAACCGGTTACTTGCCGGCTGCAGTGCGAGCTGCTGTACGACCGAAGATGATGCAGTCGGCCACGGCAACAGTGCCCAGACGGACCATGCCGTGCACGCCGCCCGTGATTTCGCCGGCAGCATAGAGGCCCGGAATGACCTTGCCGCGAGCATTTTCGACCTGTGCCTTGTTATTGATCACAAGGCCGCCCATGCAGTGGTGGACGCGCGGCCACAGACGGCAGACATAGTACGGACCGTCGCCGTTGGGAACGGCATCCTTAAACATCATGCAATTGAAGTCGGGGTCCTTCTGAGCCTTAATGTAGCTGTCGAACTTCTCATTGGTCTTCTTGAGTTCTTCGTACGGAACCTTATAGGTGTCGGCGAGTTCCTTCAGATTGGCGACTTTCTTCACAACGCCGTTCTTTACCGCACGTTCGAAGAGCTCGGGTGTCATATTCTTGCCGATGATCTTGTTCTGAGCGTTCTTTTCGCTGACATAGATCAACGTCGGATGGCCGATGGCAACGATGGCGTCGGCGCGAACCTTGCGGTTGCCCGTTTCCTGAATGAAGCGCTTGCCGGTTGCCGGGTCGATCATCAGACCGTAGCCGACGGCGGGTTCAACAAAGAGCGGTGCCAGTCCGAAGCCGTTTTCATCGGGGCTGGTCCACGGACCGAGCTGGATCCAGTCCATCTGAATGGTGTTGGCGCCGATCATCTGTGCGGCCTGCAGAGCTTCGCCCGTTGCGCCCGGATGGTTGGTGGATCCGAATTTTTCGTTCAAGCGCGGATCATGTTCCATACGCATTTGGACATTCTGGCTGAAGCCGCCGGCGGCAAGCAACACGCCCTTCGTGGCACGGATGTAGTAAACCTGACCGGACTTTTCACGACCGAAACGATAGTTACGGCGAGCCTTCACGCCCAAAACGGCACCGGTTTCGGGATCAACGACCAGTTCGTCAACGATCGTGCGAAGTTGCACGGGAATGCCGTATTCCTGGCACTTCTTGTACATCGGGATGATGAAGCCGGAACCGGAATTGTTGTGCACGGCGTGGCTGCGCGGCACGGAGTGGCCGCCGTGGAAAGTCACGGCCTTGAACTGCACGCCGACCTTCTTGAGCCAGTGATAGTTTTCCACAGAACTATCGGCGATGTGGCGGGCCAGATCCGGGTGAGCCAGGCCGCCGCCGGCCTTGACGATGTCGGCAAAGAGAAGATCGGGGTTGTCCTTGATGCCGGCTGCCTTCTGCATATCGGTGCCGGCAGCTGCCACTGCGCCGCCGATGGCAGCATCGTTTTGCGGGAGGATGAAACGGTTACCCTGTAATAAAACAGCAAAATACCGTTTTTTGCTTGCAACCGGTGCGGTTTTCGACTATTATAGAGGAAATAGAGTTACAACAGGGAGGACCCCGATGCACACGCTGTTTCTTCTGAACCCCGCAGCCGGAAAGGCCGACTGTACCCGCACCCTGCCGCAGCAGATCGCGGCAGCTGCTGCCGGTGCCGGGCTTGCGGCAGCCAATGAGCCGAGAAAACTACGTCGAGAAAGAGTAGAGCTCATCTTTATCTCCATATTTTTTTTGCATCGGATCCGATCGGAAGGTTTGTTACCGTCGGCGGATTCGAAAGAGCCTTTCCCTACATGGGAAAGGGAAATTTCCAGTTTGTTAAAGGTTTGCCCGTTAAAGGTCGTCCTCACACAAACAGAACCAACAACAAGTAAATCGGAAACCCGACTCTTGTTTTAATAGAAGTTTTCCCACGCGTTGCGAATGCCCAGTGCAAACGCTTCTTTTTCTTTCTCTGTAAGAGAGGAAACTTCTTCAATGCCTTCTATGGCTGACAAGGGAACCTTGTCGCCCAAGCAGTCGCGTATCGATTTTGCGTTCGGATACTTGACCGGATCAAAAAGCCGGAAGCACACGTTTCCGGTATTGAAATCAAAGCCGGCAATGGTGATGACGGCTCCCATTTCCTTGGTCTGCAGACGATAGGCGGCATCTATGTAAATGTCGCCGCCGGTAAAGGGCAGAAGCGACTCTACGATGCAGCCCATGCGTTTGTCTTCAGGAAGGCGGGCATTGAGAGCTTTTAAAAACTGCAGAACCTGATAGGAACTGCGGATGTCATCGTCAATGGTGTCTTTTGGGGAGAACTGCCAACTGCCGGAAATCTGTCCTGCAAGCGCATTGCAGACGAGCATCAGATCGGGTTCGGTGAATTTGAGGCTGTACACGGGGTCAAGCTTGTCGGCTACTTCCGTGTAGTCATTTTCCTTGGGATCGATCGTGAGCGGTGCATCCTGCGTCAAGTCCTTGTAGTCATAAGGCTTGGCCTGCGGAGCTGCGGTTTCTTCGGCGGGAAGTTCAGTTTCAGACATATTGCTGGCCTTTCATTTCGGTGATTTATCGGATCGCACCGGGTCATGCAAGACCCGGGCGAGCATTCAAAGCAACGGCAGAGTCGATGCTATCCCTTTCATCATACAAAAGCGGCGGTCGGTAAGAATGAGAGAGCCTTGCGGCCCTCTCATTCAGGGCGCGCTCAGTGGTTTAGAGGGGAACAAAAAACCTCTGCCGCTTTCCACACCGGTTTAGAAGTTGTGCACAAGACCCAAGCTAGCAGTGATGACGTTGGCATCATCAAACTGGTCGTAGTTGTGTTTATCGGTGCCATCGGTTCCTTCTAGCTTGTCCTGCATGAAGCCGATGCCGGAATAGAGCGTTGTGCGCTTGCTGAAGTCGTACCAGTAACCAGCGGACACGAACCAACGCTTCATTTTCAGATTGCTATTGGATGAAAATTCAGCATCCATATAGCCCACCTGAGCTTTCCATGTGCCGCCAAGAGCCGGATAGTCGATACCAAGATTCAAGCCAAAACCATCCTTAGCGTTGTGAGTATCCAAGAAGGGAGTTGCTCCAGTCTTGTGAGGATCGCCATGTCTGCCGATACCAATGTAGAACTGACCAGGATCTTGCACGAAGTTGCGGGCATCTTTAAAGTACTGGCCGCCGGCATAGAGCTTCATGAAGCCAAGATCATGACGTACGCCCACTGTAAAGCGCAAACTGTCGTCAGGGTCTCCTCGTGTGTCTTCATATGCGTCACCGGAGCCGTAAGAGCGGAAATTTGTGCTGTCGACGACGAAGTTAAACTCAGTTTGTTTATTGTCGAAGTGGACGCCTGCAGCCATGAAGCGATCGATAGAGGACTCATTTTCAACAGCACCTTTGACTCTGGTGTCCGTTCCCATGGAGTACTGCAACATGACCTGCCAGCCTGCCCACTTCGGAGAGGCGTACGTAATGGTGTTATCCAACGGCCAGGCGTCTTCGGTGCTGTACAGATAACGATGTCCTGGAACTTCACCCAACCCCACGGCGAACGGAGACATGTTGCCGCCGAAGAGACCTGTGGACGGGAAGCCTGACGTTAAAGCGCCCATTTTGCCGAACTTGATGTTGCCATATGCTCCATCAATAAAGAGCAACGCCTGACGACCGAAAATTCTTCCACCTTGCCCCAAAGAACCGTCGTCAACATTGAAACCGGTTTCAAGAATGAAGCCAACCTTGTTGCCGTTGCCGAGTTCTTCAAAACCGGTCATGCCGACGCGGCTGCCGGCGGTCTGACCGCTTTGCATACTGAGGTTGGACTTGGAGTCCACTCCATCAATGCCCGGGTCAATGTTCGTAAATGCCAGACCGACGTCAACTTTACCGTAGATCGAGACTTCGGCGCTGCATGCCAAAGAGGGCAAGGCTGCAAGAATGCCCAACGCGATCAATGTTTTTTCATTTGTGATCTCCGAATGGTCTTGTACCGATAAAGACAGCTCCCTTTTGCAGGAGCTGTCTTACCTACAGAAGAGGATTACTTCTGGATCTTGTTTTCAGGCAGAGCGAAGCTGTACTTCTCGTTGATCTGCTTGGCCAGTGCATTCCAATTGCGCATACGACGGCGCAGTTCGTCCTGGTCCTTATCGTTCGGACGGAAGCTGATCAGCTGCCAATCCATCTGACGCAGGGCGAGGCAGACCTCGTCGAGCTTCTGATAGGGAACGGAAACGATGTGCAGACCCTTCGGATAAACCTTACGACGGCCCATGCCATGGTGCATGCCGGTCTGGCAGTGGTTGACCTTGCCGGAGAGCCACGTGTACATGTAGGTCCATGCGCAGGACAGAACGCTCGAGCTCTTGCTTTCCCACAGGTCGCCCGAGATGTAGCTCGTGGCGCGCATGACGATGTCAGCCATATCGGAATCGCCGACGAAGACGACGACGTCGGGGTTGAATTCGCACTGATCGATCGGCGAGAAGATCACATAGTTGATCGTGTCGCGGATGGCGACCGGGATGTTGTAGTACAGACGGGAGTTGGCGTCCTGATTACGGAACACGCCGAAGTCAAAGCCGGCCTGACCGGAAGCGCCAAGCGGCGGTTCCTGAACCATGCCGAGAACCGTACGGCCCATGCAGTCTTCATTGGTCTTGTCAATGTAGAAGGAAGAGTGCGTCTTCTGGGCGTAGCTCACGAACTGGCACAACGACATGCGCTTGTCGGTGTGCTTGTACTTCAGGCCGAAGTTTTCCGGCTTGACGGCATAGAACTTCACTGCAACGGGAACGTACTTGCAGGGAAGAGCCATGAGGGTCTTCTTGTTTTCGTCAGAGATGCGGTCGTTGCGAATGCGCAGGGCTTCCGGGGCGCCGTTGTTGGCATAGGTGCCTTCCTTCTTGGGGGCGGCCTGAGCGACCGAGATACCCGCGGTAGCCATCGCGGCTGCGCCGGCGGCAGCACTCTTAAACAGGTTGCGAGCGTGAATTCCACAGGTGCTTCGGTGATGTTCGAAATAGTCATAAGTTTCTCCTTCAGACTTTTGCAGACAGCCGATGAAAGGGCAAAGTTTTTCCCTTTTTTTGCTGTCCTATGAGAGTTTTCTTCGCTGTACATTCGGGATTGGGATTGCTCCCGAATCCGAAACGTTGCGTTCCGGACTTTTCAGCGTGAAATGTTTCTCTCGACACTCATCGTGTCACTTTGGAGCCGTCTCTTCGACCTAAGTAGAAGGGAGTAGAAGTGCGTATATGCGAGTGAGGGTCGGAGTAATGTTCTATGACGCAAAAGTAGGGGTGTTACTAAAGAGGGTAAATACCTAGTACAATGCACGCTCGCGTTAGGTGGTTATTGAGGGTTTTGTTGAAAAAAGTCTTCAAGAACAAAGCTCTTCAGGTGTCTTGCTCGGATCGACTTTTGCTTTTTTACAACACTGATTTGGGAAATTTCTGGCAAAGAACGGAAATTTGAATCGTTTGGGAAAAGACGTGAATAACGGAACGCGGCACTGTCAAAACTGACGACAAAAAGCAGTTTTGGAGTGATTTCTGTCGCACGAGATCGAGCGCTTGGGTAAAACGTGGAACACATCTAATCAATCGAAGAAATTGCAGTCTGTTGCGGCGAGCTGACGCTGATAGATTGGCGAGCTAGCAGTTTTTAGAACAATCAATAAGCAAAGGAAACTTCGTGGCAAATCGACTTTTGACGAAAACCAGCCTGATTGGAGCAGGTCTTTTTAGTGCAGCGGCAGCAATGGCTGCGAATGTGCAAATCAGCGGGCAGATTGACACCTACATTGAGTCTTACACCGCAGGCAACGAAACGACTGTTCGCATGGGCTCGGGCGGTGCCGGAGGCGGAAGCCGTGTGACATTTGCCGCAGCGGAGAAAATCAATGCTTCTACGGAGGCTTTTATCCGCCTTGAAATGGGGGTGCTCACCGATGAGGGGGTGAGTTCCGGCAACAGCAGCTACATTTTTGAGCGGGAAACTGCCGTGGGGATTCGCGGGGACTTCGGTTCCATCAGCTTCGGTCGTCAATACACGCCGCACTTCTTGTCGCTTCCCATGAATGAAGCGGCCGGGCAGAGTCTTGGCAGTGCCATCGGGGCGTTCGGCATCCCGGCTTATGCCTCTACCAACGGCATTGGGTTGATCAATCCGGAGACAGGCACGACAGGACCTCGTCTGGCCACAACCCGCATGGACAACTCGATTGTTTATTCGACTCCGAATTTTTCCGGCTTTACCGCGACATTCATGGCTGCGTTCGGTGAACAGAGCTATCACGATGCGAAAGTCAGCGACGAACTGATTCGATCAAATAGTCGCGGCAATTTCTACAACGTTGCCGCACGGTATGTAAACGGCGCATTCACCGGCAATGCCAGTCTGGCCTTGTGGGACAACCCGGTGATTCAAGTCGATGGGGTAGCTCAGCACGAATTTGAAAATGTCTGGTTTGGTTCGCTTTCGGCCGCTTACGACTTTGGGCCGGCCAAACTTCACATGAATTTTGTTTTCCGCGAATCTAAGGACGAGATGGCGCCGAACCTTTGGGCTGGCGCTCTTGGCGTCTCAATGCCCGTTTACGCCGGTAAATTCATTGTCACGGGAGGCTATCTGCACAACACTTCCATTGATCATGCAGATGGCGTGAGCTGGGGTGTGCGCTACGACTACCCGCTCAGTAAAAAGACATTTGTATACGCCGGCGCTTTCGGTGTTTACAACCAGGAAAACGCCAGCTTTGCACTGGCCGGCGGCGGAAGCTCCACGCTACCTCCGGATATTGCCAAGGCTGAAAGCGGGTTGGGCAACCATACCCTGTTTTTGGGCATGAATCACAAATTCTGATTGACGTCAATTTCAGACGTAAAAAGAAGCCGCGGGCCGTAAAATGGGGACGCGGCTTCTTTTTTTCATTGCGGGGATTTATTGCGGCTGCGTGGAACTTAAGATGTTCTGCAGCCGATCTCGATGCAAGACGCTTGATTTTTCCTCGTTGTTTCGAATCCATTTGTGTATGGGTTCCAACACGCTAAGGCGGATACGCGCGAACTCATTCTCGGTTACGTAGTGACCGTCCTGCTTTAAATTTCCAAGGGCTCGCTCCAGCGCCGCGGACGAGCAGCTCACCACGCTTTGGAGTGCGGTTCCGCGCAGCGGTGTCGGAAACGTAACCCACGATTCTCCGTCAATGATTTCTTCTCGTCCGAAGGCAACCGACCAAGTAAGAAAATATGCCAACAGACGATCCTCGACTCCCAACCGAGAATGTGCGCCGAAACCGAGTCGATCCGACAAGTTGATAAGTTCAAATTCGGTTGCGCACAGCATCAGCATTTTGGGATCCTGTTCGCAGACTTTGAATAGCAGCGACTGCGGAATGCTGATGACTACGCTTGGTACCAGTGCGTAATAACTTCCAATGCACGGACGATGTGAAAAGAAGTTCAGATTGCCGCAGGCCAAGCGTCCGGGCACGGAAAAAGCCACGGAGGGGCGCCGTAGTGCATAAACCGATCCGAAATTGCGTGCAGTAACGCCGGATTTGACTAAAACCAATTTATCGACGCAGTCGCTGATGTGACCAAGTACGGGTTCGTTGGCCGCGACTTCGCGCTCCACGCCCCAGCGCTCAATCAGTGATCGCAGCTTGGGGTGAAGAGGAGGGGCAAGCCAGGGATAGATCGGAATGTTGTAGGAGTCATCTGAGTCGCGGTTCCTAAAAACTTCAATTTCTTTGAGCCAATTGGAGGAAGGAGGACGCATAGTGGCGGGTAATTTTCTTTCTTGTCTGTTACGCGCCGAGAACAAAAAGGACGCGTGAAAACGATCTCATACGCCCCGTAATCTCAGCTTGGTTAAGTTTCCCCTCTTCGGCCATTTTAGCCCGTGCCAGGCTGTTTTTTGCAAGAGCGGGAAGATCGTGTTAGCGCAACGCTATTCTGACACTCCATAAGTGAGGATTCTGACATCGTCAGC
>OOAH01000924.1_pt1 | contig 30363 bp, 21 predicted proteins | sample 1671801 | NCBI WGS metagenome assembly OOAH01 (sample SAMN06348194, study PRJEB24527) | human gut metagenome | biome: human gut; feature: ankylosing spondylitis patient; material: feces | host: Homo sapiens | place: China | collected 2015-10 | reverse complement strand
TTATATATTATGAATACCAAAAAAGCTATACCTAAAAATAATAACGGAAGCCATCCTGACATCTTATCTTTATTTAATGCTAAATCATTTTTAAATATTAACTGAAGATAGTCGATTCTTATACTTCCAAAAATCGTATTGTAAATCCCCTTATCGGATACGAAAATAAGGAATAGTCCTATTAACAACACCTCAGAAATCAAACAACTCCACCTAACAATTTCCAAAATAGAGCACATTTTTTTTAACAATTCTGCTGACTTTTTATCCATGTACATATCTCCTTTCATTAATTAATTAATGTTTATCGTTAATTTCATTATACATACAATAGAATTTTTGTCAACAAAGAATATAATTAATTCTATGTTCTTATCCATATTAATTTGTAGATTGAATAAGGAACAAAGTGTCATATTATAATTATAGTGCAATTTCCTATAAAAAAAATCTCCGTTCAACGGAGATTTTAAGTGAAAGAATATTGATAACGGTCACTAAAAAAATTTGAGAATGCTAAATTTGCACTATATTCTTCAAATGGGATTTCAGTTTCTCAGCCACTCATAATCAAATTCAGTAAAATCTTTTATACAGTGATCTGCACCGGCTCGTATCAGATCCGGATACGTATTTTCACTTCCAATCGCAACAATCATTCCTGCTTTATTGTTTCTTGCATGCTTGATAGCATTTAAGCTGTCTTCTACAACAATACATTCAGAAATATCCGCACCCAATCGCCTTGCTGCTTCTAAGTGCATCTCGCCTTTATTATCATATGTGCCATCATCATACACACAGGTTTCTTTATTTAACCATCTTTCAAGATGAAAAGTTTCAAAATAGAAATCTATATTAGCTTGAATTGATGCACTGGCAAGAATGTATGGACAATCATGTTCTTTCATATATTGAAGTAGTTCTTCCGCTCCTTTTGTCAAATGCAGCTTATCAGGATTTTTCCTGCAAATGGAGCGGTATAAAGCTTCTTTGTGCACTGAGCACTGCTCTCTTTCTGCCCGTGGCATGTCGGGAGCGATTGCATGGATAATATCGTCATTTCTCGGTCCACAAAAGAAACTGCTATCCGGCACTTCATTTGTGTTCTCATGAAGTTCTCTGTAGATCTCCGACCATGCTTCCATATGGAAGCATGTGTCGGAAAAGAGAGTACCATTAAAATCAAGGAGTACTGGTTTCATAATCATTTTTTTAGAAGAGACCAATGAAAGCTCCTATTAATCCCACTACTAAAAGTAAAGCGATACATTTAACAGGAGACCATCCTTTTTTCTTAATCAGGACATACAGACCAAGAGTGATTGCTAAAGGAATCAATTTTGGAAGTACGCCATCCAGAATACTCTGGATTACGATTGGGCTTTCACCATTTTCAATCGTTAATGCGATTGTAGTTCCACCATAGTTAGATGTAAGAGCACCTACTACGAACACACCCAGCATAGAAGCTGCACGTGTAAACTCTTTAGCGTTAGCTGTCAAGATTTCGATTGCCTGTGAACCAAGTTTATATGACCAGTTCATCAGTCCAAAACGTACAAGCATCTGTACTGCATTGAAAATAAGCAGGAATAAAATTGGTCCCGCCAACGAGCCATTTATGGCCATGTTCGCCGTTATACCTGCGGTTATCGGAACAAGCGTGAACCAGAAAATAGCATCACCGATACCACCGAGAGGTCCCATAGCTGCTACACGCACGGAACGAATCATATTAATATCAGCTTTCTGCTGCTCAAGTGATAATACAATACCCATTACGAATGTTACAAGGAATGGATGTGTATTGAAGAACTCGAGGTTGTGCTGCATGGAAGTCTTAAGATCTTCCTCATTATCTCCATGGATCTTCATAAGACCTGGAAGAATACAGTATAACCATCCAGCTGCCTGCATTCTCTCATAGTTGAAAGATGCCTGCAGGTTTAATGAACGCCATACCATTCTATTTAATGTTTTTTTGTCTAACGGCTTAGCCGGTGTAAGATTGTTGTACTGTGTTGCATTAGATGCCATCTTCGTCACCTCCATTACCACTTCCTGCATTTGCTTTAATTGCTACTCTTGTCTGGAAATCATACAATGCTATTGCAATACCAACAAAGGCGATTAATAACAGTGCTGAACCAGAAAGTTCAGGAATATATCCAATAATTGTTGCAAGAGCAAATCCTGCGAAGTAAATTCCCCATAAATCATTAGAAAGCATAATACGAAGTAAAATAGCGAAACCAACGAAACGCATCATACCACCAGCTGTGCTAAGACCTGTCATGATCCAACCAAAACGTTCAGAAATTGCTGTTAAAGTCTCACCAAGAGCACTTCCGCCAAGGAGACCAGCTACACAGACAATTGTGAATAAAAGTCCGAGAGCAGCCATAGCGAGGTAGTTTAAACGAACGATACCTTTTGTATCGCCTTTTTCTGCCATTTTGTCTGCTGCTGACATAACAGGAGCCATAACAGTAAACAATAATGTTACCATATACTGACCAATCAAAGCGAATGGTACTGCAAGACCAACTGCAGCTGAAGTATCTAATCCGGAAGTAATAGCAAATACTGTTGCCATAACTCCACCAATTACAGCGTTAGGTGGCTGTGCTCCACCAACAGGCATGTTACCGATTGTCATTAACTGATATGTACCACCAACGATAAGACCTGTCTGAAGGTCACCAAGGATTAAACCGATTACAGCACCGGTTACGATTGGCTGATACAAAGACTCTAAAAAGTCGAACTGGTCAATCGCAATGATGAAACACCATATTGCGACCAGGATAATCTGAATTGCAGTAAATTGCATAATTCATTTATCTCCTTTCATACATGTTAATTACTTACTTGAACAGTTTTTCAATGTTCTCCGCTCCCTCAGTCGGAACTCTTCTGATTTCAAGTTCTACACCAAGGTCACGTAATTTTGCAAAAGCAGCAACGTCGTCATCATCGACTGCAACAGAACCTGCAACCTGACGTTTTCCGTCTGCCATATGCATATTACCAATATTAACTTTTTTGATAGGCACTCCGCCCTCTACTAATTTCAATACATCCTGTGGCGTCTCGCAAACAATAAAGATATGCTGTTTGTCAGATGCTTTGTGGATGGTTGAAATAGTCTTTTCAATCGTCCAGTAACGCATAGCTGCGTAACTTGGTGCTGCCATATCCATCAGCCCCTGACGAAGTTTGTTACCAGCTACTTCATCATTAGCTACCAGAATAAGATTTGCTCCAATTGGTCCGCACCACTGTGTTGCTACCTGTCCGTTTTCAAACAGTTTGTCTAACCATTCCTTCGGTGCTACGAAACGACCCTCACCATGGGATGCGGGGTTACAGTAGGTAGCACCCAGCGTAGCGCCCTGTAACCAGGGAGACTTGTTGGATACGACCTTGGTGTATACCATCTTGGAGATGTGACGGTTGATGGTATTGAAGGTCAGGGTAGGAGAATCCTCCTTCTGACCGGTGATCTCGCCGTAAGGAACCAACCCCAGCTTGATCAGTGCCTGGAATCCGTTACAGATACCCAGTGCCAGACCGTCTCTCTCATTTAACAGCTTCATGACAGCTTCCTTCAGCTTCTCATTCTGGAATGCGGTTGCAAAAAACTTCGCGCTGCCGTCAGGCTCATCACCTGCGGAAAAGCCGCCGGGGAACATGATGATCTGTGCCTGTGCAATGGACTTCTCGAATTCCTCTACGGATTCGCGGATATCCTCTGCGGTCATGTTACGGAACACTCTTGTCTCCACATGGGCTCCGGCACGTTCAAATGCCTTGGTGCTGTCGTATTCACAGTTGGTTCCGGGGAATACCGGAATGAATACGGTAGGCTTTGCGATCTTGTGCTTACATACATAAATACTGTCTGCCTTGTAAACATTGCTTGCCACTGCCTCGGTACCCTTCACTGCCTTGGTGGGGAATACCTTCTCCAGCTTGGAAGTCCAGGAAACAAGTGCCTCTTCCATGGTGATCTTCACATCACCATATACGAATGCAGGCTCCTCGGTCACGGTACCGATCACGGTGTAATCCAGTTCCTTCTCTTCCAGTGCAGCCATCTTGTCTGCGGGGATCTCTGCCAGAATATCGCCCAGTCCGTTGTCAAACAGGTCGTCTGTGGTTACCTCATCGTCGATCTTCACACCCAGCTTGTTACCGAAGGCCATCTTTGCTACAGCTGCTGCCACACCCTTGGAATCCAGAGCATAAGCGGATACGATCGTACCATTTTCGGTCAGTTCGTGGATCTTGCCATATAATTCTGCCACATTCTCATACATCGGAATGTCGAAATCGTCTTTATTAATAGAAAAACGTACCAGCTTATTGCCGGGGGTCTTCAGTTCCGGAGTAATAATATCGCCGTATTTTGCCACGTCCACTGCAAAAGATACCAGTGTGGGAGGTACATCAATATCATTGAAAGTACCGGACATACTGTCCTTACCACCGATGGAGGGCAGCCCGAACCCGATCTGTGCATCGTAGGCGCCTAACAGTGCTGCGAAAGGCTGGCTCCAACGCTCAGGATCGCTGGTCATTCTGCGGAAGTACTCCTGGAAGGTAAAGCGGATCTTGCTGAAATCACCGCCGGAAGCCACGATTTTCGCCATGGACTCTGTCACTGCGTAGACAGCTCCGTGGTAAGGACTCCAGGAGGACAGATACGGATCGAAGCCGTAACTCATCATGGTCACGGTATCGGTCTTACCTTCCAGTACAGGCAGTTTGGCTACCATGGTCTGGGTCTCAGTCAGCTGATATTTTCCACCGTAGGGCATCAATACACTGCCGGCACCAATGGAGGAGTCGAACATCTCTACCAGACCCTTCTGGGAACATACATTGAGGTCATTTAACAGTGCCACCCAGGCACCCTTCACATCGCCCTCTTCCAGTTTCTCACCTACAGCGGGAACAGCCCATTTATCAAAATAATTCTCTTCTTCGGAAGGAATATCTACTTTTACTTTGGTCTCCTGATGGGCACCGTTGGTATCCAGGAAAGCTCTCTTCAGATCCACGATGGGCTTGCCTCTCCAGTTCAGTACAAGTCTGGGTTCCTCAGTAACAACTGCTACGGGAACAGCCTCCAGGTTCTCTTCCTTTGCATAGCCCAGAAAAGTATCTACATCCTTAGGATCTACTACCACTGCCATACGCTCCTGAGACTCGGAGATTGCCAGTTCCGTGCCATCCAGTCCGGCATATTTCTTGGGTACCTTGTCCAGATCTACGGTCAGACCGTCTGCCAGCTCACCGATGGCAACGGAGACACCGCCGGCACCAAAGTCGTTACATTTTTTGATCAGACGGCTGACTTCCTCACGACGGAACAGTCTCTGGATCTTACGCTCGGTCGGTGCATTACCCTTCTGTACCTCAGCACCACAGGTCTCGATGGAAGTATCGGTATGTACCTTGGAGGATCCGGTCGCACCGCCGCAGCCGTCACGTCCAGTACGTCCGCCTAACAGGATGATGATATCGCCGGGATCAGAGGTCTCACGGATAACATTCCTGCGGGGAGCTGCGCCCATAACGGCACCGATCTCCATACGCTTTGCCACATAAGAAGGATGATAGATCTCTTTTACAAAGCCGGTAGCCAGACCAATCTGGTTACCATAAGAGGAATAGCCACTGGCTGCGCCTCTTACCAGCTTCTTCTGGGAGAGCTTGCCGTGCAAAGTCTCGGATACAGGAACGGTAGGATCCGCAGCACCGGTGACACGCATTGCCTGATATACATAGCCACGGCCGGACAGGGGATCACGGATGGCACCGCCCAGACAGGTGGCAGCACCACCGAAAGGCTCGATCTCTGTAGGATGGTTGTGGGTCTCGTTTTTGAAAAATACCAGCCACTCCTCAGTCTCTCTATGGTCACCGTAATCCATCTCCACGGGAACCACTACGGAGCAGGCATTGATCTCATCGGATTCTTCCATGTCATCCAGTTTGCCGTCTTTTTTCAGCTTTCTCATGGCCATCAGTGCCAGATCCATCAGGCAGACGAACTTGTCCTCTCTGCCTTTGAAGATCTCTTCTCTGGTATCCAGATAGCTCTGGTAAGTGGTCTCTAAGGGAGAACGATAATAACCCTCACCGAATTCCACATCGGTCAGCTCGGTGGAAAAAGTGGTGTGACGGCAGTGATCGGACCAATAGGTATCCAGTACACGGATCTCCGTCATAGAAGGATCTCTCTTCTCATCATCATGGAAATATTTCTGGATATGCAGGAAATCTTTGAAGGTCATGGCAAGTCCCAGAGATTCATACAGAGCTTTTAAACTGCTCTCGTCCATATCTCTGAAGCCGTCAAAAACAGCAACATCAGCGGGATCATCATACACCGTGATCAGAGTATCCGGCTTCTCCATGCCGGTCTCTCTGGAATCTACAGGGTTGATACAGTAAGATTTGATCTTGGAAAATTCTTCGTCGGACACCTGTCCTTCGATCATATAAGTCACAGCGGTACGGATCACAGGTTCTTCGTCCTCTTTTAAGAACTTCACACACTGCACTGCGGAATCCGCTCTCTGATCGAACTGTCCGGGAAGGAACTCTACGGAAAATACTTTTGCATCCGCAGGAATCTCGATGGTCTCTTCATACAGATCATCTACGGGAGGCTCGGAAAATACAGTCTTGCAGGCTCTTGCAAACACCTCATCCGAAATATTCTCCACATCATAGCGGATAAACTCACGAACCTTTGCCACATCGATACCCAGATAATTTTTCAGTTCGTCGTGCAGCTCTTTTGCCTTGACGGCATAAGGTTCCTTTTTCTCTACATAGATACGTCTTACGTTGCTCATGTCTCTCCTCCGAAATTTTATACTATGCGACACTATTCAGAACCCCATTCGCAAAACCACATCTTGCGATGCTTACTTTTTGCTCATGTGGTTATCTCACCATATAAATATCATCAGATGCCCTTACAATGCGAGCCTTTGACGTACATATGATTATATTTACATGGTTCTGAATAGTATCATACAACATACTATATTTTCCCACAATAGCAGAAAACAACAAATTTAGATAGATTTTACCTGCCTTTTTGAACGGTTCGTCATTCATGCAGTCTGTGGATCAGCCGGTAAGCGATGTCCTTCTCGCAGATCAGGGCCTCCGTGTGGGCGAAAAATACGATGCCGTCCGTGGGGGCCAGAATCTTCTCCCTCACCGTTCCATCGTAAGGGTCTATAATTTCTGCCATCTCATTTCCATAGCGCACATCGTCTCCCGCATGTACTTTTCCCCGGAAAATTCCCGCCCGGTTCGCAGGTACATCACTCAGATCCTTTTCATATATAACATGACTGATATAGCCGGAATGACTCTCGTACCGGATCAGCCCCATACGTTTCAGGAAACGTAAGACCGCTGCCACCGCCTGTCTTGCACTCACCTCATCGATCTGGGTATTCTGATTCGTGTATACCGAAAAGGCGGCCGTCATCTCATCCTGCCAGTTATAATTCAGTGTCTTGGTATCGATGGGTACCGGCTTGCGCACCACCACATAAGGAAGTCCGAACAGATTCGCCAACGACGTATTCTGATAGCCTGTCTCCATCATACGCACATGGGGCACGAATTCTCCCGGTCTGTAAAAGGACGTAAACTGGATCCCATAAACGTAATCCCGGATCTCCGTAAGCAACGCATTGGTCAGACGGTCCGCCGGCTCCCCGTAATCATTTCCCGGAAAACTCCGATTGATATCCGCTTCCTTGACACCGAAAAAGCGGCGGCTGATATTCACGGAATAGGCATTGATGGTAGGAATCACCAGAATCTGTTTGCCGGCACTGATACAGCCGTTGTTTTCCAGTTCCCGCAGTGTCTTCACCAGTTGGGAACAGATATACATCTGCTGGATCTCATTACCTCTGGCTGCGCCCACGATGCAGGCAGACTTCTCGCCCTTGCCGAACTGAAAGCCCTTGATGCGCATATCTTCTCTGTAGGTCGAATGTATGGTATAAATATCTCTCTCAAACATAATCTTTTCACTCCGTCAGGATCCGCGCCAGCAGATCTCCTTCATAGACCACCGGATAAGCTCTCAGGGTAAACAACAGCCCGCCTTTTGCGGTACGGATCTGCTGCTTCACCGTCCCTTCAAATGGATCCACCACTTTCCCGATCAGATCTCCTTTTTTCACATAGTGGTTGTGCTCGATCAGCGGCAGGAACACACCGTCTGACTTGCTGCGGATAAACTCCACCTCACCGTCACTGGATATCGCAGGCTCCTGCACCTTTGGCTCCGGGCCTGTCCAGATCCCCATTTCACTCATGATGTGGAAAATACCGTCCACGATCTGATTACCGAAGGATCTGTGGATGTCATGCCCCTGTCCCATCTCCAGCACCAGTGTGGGAACTCCCAGCAGATTCATGGAATGGGCCAGCGTCGATTCATGCACCGTGGCAGTGGCATTCATCCAGATCATGTCGGCATTGGTCATTTTCGCATAGGGAAGCAGTGCCTCCGCAAAATCTTCACTGAGTCGTACCTGTGGGATCTCACGCACAAAAATATCACTGGCGTGCAGATCGATACAAATATCGGATCCGATCAGGGAATCCACCACAGTTGCCGTGATCCGCTCCATCATATCCCCCGATGCGTCTCCCGGAAACATACGGTTCATATCCATATCCAGTCTCGGCACCGTCCGGCTGGCCATGTCGATTCCCAGCGGATTCAATGCCGGATAGATATCTACGATTCCTTTCAAATACTCCGGATGCTCTTTTACTCTTCTCGCCGTCTCATAACAGATGTACTGTCCCTCCAGTTCATCCCCGTGGATGCCGGACACCAGACTGATTCTGGATAAATTCCGTTCTTCTCCCTCCGGACGGATCCGGTTCCTGCGGATTGCCAGATGTCCTCCCGCCGGAAGTTCCATGCTGATGATCGTTTCTGTCATACTTACCTTTTCCCTCTCTTTATCTCTTTGCAGCTTTTCTACACAGAAAATGCTTCAGGAAACTTTCCCTGAAGCATCATCACCCGTTGTCTTATTAATCTTCTACACCCAATCCGCGCAACAGATACAGGATCTCACGATCCACCGCTTCCGCCGTCACGCCGATGGTCTGGGCCGAAATCTTCAGTCCTTCCAGTACAAACATAATATTTCTCGCAGTTCCCTCACAGTCCTCGCAGATAAACTCTCCGTTATCCACACCTGCCTCGATCAGTTTTTCAATGATCTTCACTGCGGAATCAAACTGCTTTTTTAAAATATTGTCTCTCTTGGGCAGTTCGTTTTCAAAATAGAATTCATAGGTAGCCTGCGTCAGTGTATTCTTCTTGCGCAGAAGCTCTTTCTTCTGCTCCTTTAAAAACAGAAGCAGGATATCCGCTGCGGTAGCATCCTCCGTAATACTGTCGGAAAATACGTCATCCGCCTCCTCGCTCTCCATGCGCAACACTTCCATGAAGATCTGACTGGTATTCTCAAAATATAAATAGAGTCCGCCACGGCTGATGTCGCAGGCCTCTACAATATCCTTCATCGTTACTTTTTTGAAGCCCTTCTCCACAAATACTTCTCTGGCTTTCTCTACGATATATCGCTTTTTCTGTACTGATTTTTCTCCCATGGATCTATCCTGCCTTTCCCCACTCAAAGCTTTCCGTTCGCCGGTGTCTTATCCCAGAATTCAATGATCTCCTGCATCTGTTTCAGTACCAGATAAAAGATCTGCTCCGATACCGCCTCGCTCCACAGATTTCCCTTTGTTCTGCCGCCTAAGACATATTTTGACAGGATTCCTCTGAGGATATCCCATTCCTTCCATCCTGCTTTCTGAATAATATCCCGCTCCTCCTGATGAGTGCGGATCCGGTGTCTTGTGTATACATAGGCATAGTTGCGATCCATCAGGGGACTTTTCGTCGCTTCCCTGACGAAATTCAGGAGAGTCCCGTCATATACCGGAAAAGACACGGAATTCACTCCGATATCCTGTCCGCTGTAGATAGAGCTGGCTCTCTTGCCGGCGCTCTGCTCCAGCCAGGGCAGGTAGGGAAGTAACGGCCTCACTGCCTGCTTATATGATTCCAGCAACTGCTCTCTGTATTCACTGCTCTGTTCCATAACCCCAATATACCTTTCCATGTACCGTTTTCTACCGAAAACATCGCTTTTTTCGTCTGTCAATGTAAAAGTGACACATATGTAGTTTTATTTTATCACATTTCTATCAAAAGTACAGTAGAAAATTGTTGGTATTATGGTGTATAATGTGTATTAAATATTTGTATGATAAGACGAGGTATTGGAATGGCTGGAATCGTATTGGAGAAGGGGAAAACTATATATAGCTATGGGCAGCCCATGACTGCATTGCATCTGATTACCAACGGTAAAGTAGATGTATCATATCCCGGCGGCTCTTATACTCTGGGAAAGGGAGACGTGATCAGTATCTGTGAGATCTGCTCCGAAATCCATCTGCTGGGCTATACCACGTTGGAGGATACAACGATCCTGACGTATCCCCTGACCAGTCTGGATTCCCTGAATGATATTCTACAGAAGCACCCGGACGTAGCACGTCTGTTCTGTCTGTCCTGTTTCCGTCAGATCAATATTCTGCTGAACCGCAGTTCCATTTCGGAATTGAACTGCAGTGAGCTGTATCGTACTCTGACAGATGATATTGCCACCTACAATACACTGTGTAGCCGTTACCGTCTGCAAGCGAGATCCCTGGAACATTTCGATGAGCTGAATGCTTTTCTTGGGGATGATTCACCGGACATCTGGCTGAACGGCTATTACATGGGCTTAAGCAGGATCCTGGCTTCGGACAATTACCGGATCCTGGTACAGGAGTCGGATCTGTCCCTTGGTATGCTGCGTAAGGGAAGTCTGGACTTCCGCCGTACTTACCAGAGCCTGGAGGAACAGTTCCACTATCTGCAGCAGGTCGGTTCCTTCTATTTCCGGGAATCCGGCAACGATCTTTTTGATTTTTATACTTCTTTGTTCTATAAACTGGGACAGGATAATGAAGACAGCAAGGCGGTCTACGACCGCATTCATCGTATGCTTTCTAAGGCCGGCGATCTGTCCTTCATCGATCAGGAACTGTTTGCCTCCAGATCCCAGACCTTCCAGAGCAGCCTGAATCTCATGGAATCCAAGGATTCCGCTGAGGCAGGTTCTTCCGGAGATTCCGAGATCCTTGGCAAGCTTGCCGGATCGCTGAACACTATTCTGGATTACGCCGGTTCGGATCTGGATACCGTGACCAGCTTCCGTCAGCATGTCCACGCTTACAAGCTGCTGTCCGACCGGGCTTCCCAGGATCAGGATGTCGCTCTTTTACGCAGACAGCTGACCGAAGAATTTTATCTGCTCTACTCCCTCCTGTTCACCCAGACGCTGGAACAGCCGAACATTCCCATGCCGGTCAAAATGTTTCTGTATTTCGGTTATGTGGATGAGGAGCTGGCCGGTCTGAAAAATGCAGTCACCCTGTACCGCATGGCAGAAGCCATGTCGGATCACAGCGATATCGGTGTCTATACCTTTTATGACTGGCTGATGGCCATCTTCCGCGGGAAGAAATCTCCCAGCCGGAACGAATTTGACCAGGATTATTCCGATTATATTCACAAACAAAAGGTCGGTGGCAATATTACGGATGCAGAGCTCAAGGCATTGGAGAACAATCCCATGGCCAAGGTCAATTACGAGCTCCGGAATATGTTCCCTCAGGTCAACAAGATCACCTTCGGACGGATCACTACTTTCTGTCCGCTGTTCTGCGCAGATGATGTGCTGAAGGATCTGGAAAGCTCCTATGTCACCGTTTCCCGTGTCTCCCAGATTCTCGAGGAGATCCGCCGGGTAGATTACACGGCATTCTATAGAGAAAGTCTGGATATGGAGCACATAGATGTCATGGGTAAGGAGACAATTCATCTGGAATATCTGCCGGACATCATCCTGATGCCCAACGTCGGTATCCGCGGTGTCATGTGGCAGGAAATTGAGGGCAAGCGCCGTAACAGCCCCGGTCGTATGGTCTTCTCCATTTTCCATCTGGAGGATCTGAAGACGACCTTCACCCACCTGACCGGTGAATTCCGTTGGGAGCTGTGCAAGAGAGTCCAGGGTAACCGCTGGAACGATGTCTCCATCAGTTCCCTGACCAGTGAATATTTCGATTATATCCAGTTCTACCGCAAGAACCATGATCTGAGTACAGAGGCCAAGGAAAAGGTAAAATCCAGCCTGCAGCGTGCCAAGAACAGTTTCAAGGAAATGTTCGTAAGGGATTATATGATCTGGGTGCTCTTCGAAGGTGCCGGATCCCCGAGACTGAACAAAGTAGCCCGTCAGATCATGTTCACCTACTGCCCGTTCCCGGAGGATATTTGCAATACGCTGGCTCAGAACCCGTTGTATGCCGATCTTCTGGATCGCCGTAAGATCAAGGTAGCCCAAGGCTTACATCATCTGGATGTTCTGACCCGAAAGCTGCAAAACGGTAATATTCCGGTTCCCGAGACCGTGGCACAGGAACGCTATTATTTAAGTGGCAGCAAAAAAGCATAGCACATACATATAGCAAAAAGATTCACTCTCCACCCGGGGAATGAATCTTTTTGTTATGTTGTCTTATTTGCTTTCAGATACCTTATGCGTTTGCCAGCTGTTTGCCAAGTTCTCTACACTCTGACAGGCCATCCTCGTCCGGTGTCTCATGGCAGATCAGGCCCTCACCGTTCAACACAGTAGCTCCTGCTGCTTCCATACGGGTGGTCCAGTCTCTCATCCACTCACCGTCTCCCCAGCCATAGGAGCCGAACAGTGCGATCTTTTTGCCGGAAGCAAAGCCTTCCACATCACATACAAAAGGCTCCATCTCGGATTCCTCCAGGACTTCCGCTCCCATCGCGGGACAGCCCAGTGCAAACTTGGGAGCAGCCTTTAGTTCGTCAAGGTTGGCGCCGGTCACAAATACTACCTCCGCTTCCTTCCCGGCTTCCCGGATACCCTCTCCGATAGCCTCTGCCATAGCCTGGGTGTTACCACCCTGTGTCCAGAATACTACATAAATCTTATCCATTTATTTTTCCTTCCCTTCCGCACCTTTTCGTGCCTGTTTCTATGCCGCGGTACATCCGCAGATATCTATGATTTCTGTCATCTTTAATCCATAATGCAACAGCTGGATCAAATTTTCCCTGGCATATTCATATTTTTCAAAAAGTCTCTGTTTTCCTTCTTTATCCGCATATACTTTCCAATAACCGGTGCAGAGGCTGTTCTTCCCCTGATGTCTGATAAATCCTTCCACATCCTCCGGGGGATATCCTAACAGCAATCCCAGTTCGTGGGGGAACGGCTTCCCTCTCTCTGCATAGGTTTCATAACGATCGCAAAATACCGGCAAAATATCCTCCAGTCGATCGGATTCGTACCCTGCCTCCCGCAGCAGTTTCTGTACCTGCGGCATTTTCAGATACTTTTCCAGCCGGTCTTCCCGATACAACAGTATTACCATTTTCTCCTCTGTCTCCAACAAGGGATACAGGGAAAGCACACTGCCTTCAACGATCCTTCCCACCTGTGTAAAGCCTTCCGGGGAAATCGTCAGCAGATTGGAAATCTTAAGTCCCGTGATCAACGGTGCACACTGCAAAGCCAACTGTAGTTCCACATCGTCTGCTTCCATTTCACACAGGATCTCCCACGTTTCCTGACTCAATCAGCGCTTCACCTCCTGCCATCCAAAAGTCATTGAGTTAGTTGTAGCTAACCTATATAAATAATATAGAAAAAAGCAGTTCCCGTCAAGGGAACTGCCTGATAGAAATTCTCAACATATAAACTTTCAAAATAGCTTTGGAGATTTCCATTCTCAGATCTTTCTGCGGTCCAGCCCTGTACTGCGATAGTATTCTGCCTTGTCCTGATACATCCGTCTCTCGGACTCCGTCAGTAGATGATCCTTTCCCACGGCTTCCAGAGTGTTCACCGCTGCTCCTACTGCCATGGAGACATCATGAGCTGCCAGCTCTGTTTTTAATTCCTCCACCTTTTGATAGAATTCCTTTTCAGAAATTCCGGTGCACAGGACCACCAGTTCATCTCCGCCGATACGGAACATTCCATTTCCTTCAAATACACGTTTCAGGCAGTCACAGCACCTGCGGATCAGGCGGTCTCCGGCGGAATGTCCTTCACTGTCATTGATCCGTTTTAATCCTGTAATATCACAGTATACCACGCCGATGGGCTCGGTATGGTCCACCTGCTCAATGTACCTCTCCATAGCATAACGGTTCCCCAATGTCGTCAGCGGATCCGAATAGCTCATCACTTCCAGCTCCCGTACCAGATTTCTCTGCTTCAGGGACGATACGATAAAGTGTCCCATGATCTGCAGCATCTCCGACACAAATTCAAAATATCTGGTCGAAGGATTGTCTACTCCGTAGAAGCCGATTACTTTCCCATCATCATAAAGCGGAACCACCACCAGGGAATGAATATTCTGTCTTACCAGAACTTCATACATCTTCGGATCCACATCTTTCATTTCTTCCAGATTCTCTGTGACAATACTCTGATTCTCATCAAACTTCCGATACCATTCCGCGAAGATCTCCGGCGGTAGATCCTGAAGGGTATCCTTTTCCGGTAAGACTCCCTTGGCTACCCATTCGTATGTATTGTGGTCATGATCGTGGTCATCCTTTTCAAAAATATAGGCCCGTCCCGCTTCCAGATTCTTTCCGACAAATTCCAGCAGCACCTGCAGTGTCTGATCCATGCTCTCCTGCCGCTGTGCCACACGGATGGCTTCATTCAACGCAGCCTCCATATTACGGTAATCTTCGGATTTGTGCCCTCTCTCATTCAGATTGCCGCAATCTATGGCGATTTCCATACGGTATTTTCTCCCGTCTTCTTCTACCAGTGTGTCCTTGATATGAAGTTCTCTTCGCAGCAGCGGATTGTAATATTCCCATTCCTTAAAAAAACCCGGCTTTAACTGTTCATTATTACACATTCCACAGGGCAGAGAATTTCCCTGCAATATCTCATAACACTTTAACCCGATGATCTCTTCAAGACTTTGAAATCCATAGCTCTTCAGAGTCTTCTTGTTCATATATATCAATTCATGAGTCTCTGCATCTGCCACATATACATATTCACCCAGATTCTCGAAAAATTCCCATATTTTACTCATATACACCAACCTGCTTCCGTATTCTTCCCCTTATTATAACTAATCAGTATACACTTGCAAACGCTTTACGGCAAGCCTGTTCTCTCAAAAATGTCTGTAATAATCTCACATCATCCGTGATCACACCGTCCGCCCCACAGTTTACGATCCAAAGCATGGCACCGGAAGTATTGGCTGTCCACCCGTATACCGACTTTCCGCAGTAATGAATGGCATCTACCATATCCACCGTAAGATTTCTCCCCTCGATGCTATAGCTGTCGGCATAGTCCAGCTCATAATCCTCTTCTTCCAGATCATGGGCAATAAAAACTGTTGAAATCCCCGGTTCCAGCTCCTTCATTTTCTGCAGGATTCCCTTGTTCATGGAGCCTATAATACACTCATCCACCATATCATAGTCCTGCAGCAGAGTCAGCACGCTTTCCTCCTGTGCATCCTCCTGTCCGGTATATTTCAGTTCGATCATCAGAGTGATCCTGCCTCTGGCACAGGCAAGCATTTCTTCCAGTGTCGGGATCTGTTCTCCCCGGTATGCTGCTGAAAAACCGCTGCCCACTTCCAGGGTTTTGAGAGCATCTGCCTCCACATCCCATACGCAGATATCCTCTCCTGTGGTCCGTTTAAAATTACTGTCATGCATAACGATCAGGGTTCCGTCCGACAACTGCTGCACATCAATCTCTGCAATAGGCGCTCCATCCCGGATGGCCTGTTCCAGGGCCGCCACCGTGTTCTCCGGAGCTACTTTTGCCCCCGCCCGATGCGCTACCACGATCACAGGAGCGTCTTTACCTGCGGCCTGTACCTGCGGCAATACACCATATGTCAGAAAATAGAGGCAGAGAAGCATAACAATCGCTGTTTTTCTGATAATTTTCATCACATTGCCCTCCCATGAAAGTTATTTGTCAATTTTATTGTAACTATTGACTATAAACTCCATACAAGGAAAATGTTAACTTTTTGTAAATATTCAGAGCCACGTAAATATAACCGGAGGAACGTCGAATGCTTGCATTCGTAAGATCCTCTGGCTATATTTATGTGGCGAAGTAACCACATGAGCAAAAGGAAAGCATCGGAGATGCGATTTTGCGAATGGGGTTCTGAATATTACGACTATCCAGAGCCATGTAGCTTCAGGCAGGGTATTCGGCAGATGCTTGCATACGCAAGAATATCTGCCTGAAGTTATAGGGCGAATTATCGTTCTGAATCGTCGGTAAGCCCGGATAAGCGTACTCACTTCCGTAACATCACTACCAGCTCATGAGCCAGCAGTGGAAATGCTGCCAATACATTCAATAGCAGCCATTCCTGTCCGGACAGATGGGAGGTTCCGAACGCTCCGATGAGAAACGGTACTTCCGTTACCGCAAACTGCAGCGCAAATCCAATAACACAGGCCAACACCATCAGCGGATTATCCCAGGGTCTCATGGCAAATACGGACTTCTGCATATCCCGCATTCCTACTGCATGATACAGCTGGCACATTCCCAGTACTGTAAAAGCATAGGTCTGGGATCGGGCAAGTATTTTTTCCCGGGACAGTAATTCACGAAGTCCCTCCACCCAGTCAGACAGATTCCAGGACAGTTCTCCCCTGCCTGCCATGATCCCACAGGGCAATACCAGAAATGCCGCCAGACCGATACCGGTGATCAGCGCTCCATAGAGTAAGGTACAGGCCATTCCGCCCCGGGCGAACAGACTCTCCGTTGCTTTTCTTGGAGGACAGCGCATCAGGCTTTTTCCGTCATTTTTATCCACTCCCAGTGCCAACGCCGGAAGGGAATCCGTGATCAGATTGATCCACAGTATATGACTGGATTTTAGAGGGGAAGCCAGCCCCAGAGCCACTGCTACGAACATGGTCATCAGTTCCCCGAGATTGGAGGACAGTAAAAAAATCACCGACTTGCGGATGTTTTCATAGACGCCTCTGCCTTCCTCGATTGCCTTTTCAATCGTTGCAAAATTATCATCCGTCAATATCATGTCCGCCGCCTGTTTAGCCACATCCACGCCGGTTCCCATGGCTACACCGATATCTGCTGCTTTCAGAGAAGGAGCATCGTTCACACCATCCCCTGTCATGGCCACAATCTCCCCATTCTGCTGCAGCCCCTTCACGATCCGTACCTTCTGGGCCGGAGTCACTCTGGCATAAACCCTGATATTCCTGATCCTCCCAGCAAAAGAAGCATCATCCAGATGATTCAGTTCTTCCCCTGTAATACACTGACTGCGATGCCCTGCAATCCCCAGCTGTCTGGCAATGGCATAGGCGGTATCCACATGATCCCCGGTGATCATTACTGTAGATACACCTGCACGGCGGAAAATCTCCACCGCTTCCTCCGCCTCCGGTCTGGCAGGATCACGCATCCCCACGATTCCCAGGAATGTCATACCTTCTTCCCCACACCCGGGAGTGTTTCCGCTCTGTGCTGCCGCCAGTGTCCGAAGCGCCAGGGAATTCATGAGTTCTACAACCTCACTGATCCTTTTTCTCTGTCCGGCTGTCATTGGCACACTTCTTCCGTCCTGTAAAATATGGGTGCAGTGCTGTACGATCACATCCGGTGCCCCCTTCGTATAGGCAATGCTTCCCTTATGCCCTCCGTTTTTCGGGATTCTGTGATAGGTCGTCATCATCTTCCGGTCCGAATCGAAAGGCTTTTCATCATAGCGGGGGTACTGCTTCTCCAGACGTTCCCTATGCATCCCCATCTTCTCTCCGAAGTCTAAGAGCGCCAGTTCCGTTGGATCTCCGATCCGTTGCTCTCCCTGCAGGGAAGCATCGTTGCACAACAGCATTCCCCGGAGCATCTCCTGTACGCATCGGGATTCTCCCCTGCCATTGCTGCCGGCAGCATCCTCCAGCACATCATACCACCAGCATTTTTCCACCGTGAGCCGGTTCTGGGTCAGTGTGCCGGTCTTATCCGAGCAGACCACGCTGACCGCTCCCAGAGTCTCAACGGAAGGCAGTCTGCGGATGATCGTATGTACTTTGACCATTCTGGTCACTGACAATGCCAGACAGATCGTCACCACTGCCGGCAGACCTTCCGGCACCGCAGCCACCGCCAGGGAAATCGCCACCAGCAGCATTTCCGGAATATTTCTGTGTTGAAATACTGCCAGCAGAAACAATGCCGCACATACTCCCAGCGATAAAATACTCAGAAGCTTTCCCATATCCCCCAGACGTTTCTGTAACGGTGTCATTTCCTCTTCCGCATCTGTGATCATGGAGGCGATCCTGCCGATCTCCGTGGCCATGCCCGTAGCGGTCACGATTCCTTCTCCGTGGCCATGGGTCACCACAGTAGACATATATACCATATTGACCCGTTCAGCCAATGGAATCTCGTGTCTGCAGTCTGCCAGAAACAGCGCATCTTTTTCCACAGGTACCGATTCTCCGGTCAGGGCGGATTCCTCTACCTGCAGATTGGAGCTTCTGGTCAGCCGTATATCCGCAGGTACCTGTGCCCCTGCCTCCAGGTCTACCAAATCGCCCGTCACCAGTTCCGCCGCCGGAATCTCTCTGCGTATTCCATCCCGGATCACTATAGTCTGTGGGCTGGTCAGCTTCTTCAAAGCTTCCAGTGCCTTTCGGGCTTTTCCCTCCTGCAGCATGCCCACCAGGGCATTGACCACTACCACAGTGCCGATGATCACGGCATCACTGAGCTCCCCCAGAAAGACGGATACCACAGCTGCGATCAATAATATGTAGATCAGCGGGTCCTTTAACTGCTCAAGAAAAAGCTGTATTTTCGTCTTTTTTCTGGCAGCTTTCATTTCATTTCTGCCATTTTGCTGTAAACGACGAAAGGCCTCACCATCGGTAAGGCCCTTCACTGCGTCACTTTTCAGTTCATTTACGGTTTCCTGTATATTCTGTTTTTCGAACACGGCTGCCTCCAATGCTTGTTTCTATTAAGCATTGTATGTCATATCTTCAGAATTCATTACACCGAATCATCGTACATTTTAATCTCTTAACTGGAATGCTGCGGTCAGCTCGTTCATGTTGGTGGCCTGCGCAGACAATTCCTCACTGGTGGCAGAAGTTTCTTCTGCGGTCGCAGAGTTGTTCTGCACTACTGTGGATATCTGTTCAATGCCCTGTTCAATCTGCATCATGGCATCTGCCTGTGCCTTGGATTCTTCCATGGCTTTCTTGGACTCGTTGGCCAGATCCTCAATGCCATCCACGACCTTCTGCAATGCTTCGGCTGTCTTGTCCGTGATCTGGTTGCCATGCTCAATCTCCTGCAGGGAAGTCTCAATCAATTCTCTGGTATGTACCGCAGACTGTGCACTGTCATCTGCCAGCTTACGGATCTGATCCGCAACCACTGCAAAGCCTCTTCCGGCCTCTCCTGCTCTGGCTGCCTCAATGGCTGCATTCAGGGACAACAGATTCGTCTGGGATGCGATATCCTCAATCTCACCAATAATATCGCTGATCTGCCTGGAAGTATCGTTGATACGCTGCATGGCATCTGTCAGACCCTTCATTTCCTCTCCGCTGTCCTTCGCCTGCTGCTGGTAATCCATAGCCTTCTGGTAAGAACCTCCCAGTGCCTTGGCATTCTTCTCCACGATCTCGGTTACATTCGTGATGGTAGCCTGCAGTTCCTCTACGGAACCGGCCTGGTCGGTAGCACCTTCCGCAAGTCCCTGGGCAGCATCTGCCATCTGGTTTGCCCCCAGAGATACCTGTCCCACTGCCGTCTTGATCTCATTAAGTGTCTCACTGAGCTTATGGTTCAGCTTACGGATAGATTCCAACAGTCCCTGAAAGTCTCCCACATAGGCTTCTGCGCAACCTGTAGTCAGTGCAAAATTGCCCTGTGACATCTCTCCCAACAGATAATCCGCATCGCCAATCACTTTCTGCAGGTTACCGGATAATGCGGCGGTAGCCTCTGCCAGGATCTGTGTCTCATCCTGTGTCCGGATCACAGGTGCCGGAGTATGCAGATCGCCTTCCGCCAGCTGACGTATTCTTTCGGTACATTCCGCCACCGGTTCACCGATCGCCTGACCGATCTTTTTTGCCCTGCGCACACTGAAACATAAAGCTGCAGCACCTATTGCTACACCAATGACAATACATACAACGGTAGAACCAAGGAAATCTGTCAGTGGTGCATTTACTGCCACGCTCCATCCATTGGTTCCTTCTATTGGTGCATAAGCCTGTATTGTGATGGTTCCGCTTTTCATATAAGTGCCATATCCGGTTGCTCCGGTCATCATCTTCTGCTCTACCTTTGCAATTCCCCGCAAAGATCTGTCCGTCTGAGACAGTTCAATGTTGCTCTTCTGCTCCTGGGCAATCGCAGAATCACAGTGAGCAATGGTGATACCTGTTTCTCCCAACAGATAGCACTCGGAATTCTTACTGACAGAGACTGCCGCAGCAATATCATTTAAGAACTCCGGATCCGGCACAACGAATACCACGCCGACAATATCACCATTCTTATCTCCGTCTGCATATACGGGTGCGGAAATGATAACGCTGAGCTTACCGTCTGTCTTTGCAATCACGGGATCCGATACCACGACCTCTCCCTGCATGGATCTCTTAAAATAATCACGGTCACTATAATCGGTTCCGTCATAAGCACAGATACCGTTGGAGCCGATCAGCTTGCCTCTGACCATTCCATAAGCTTCCATGCGTTGGTTGATATACTGCTGTTTCTGCTCCTGGGTAAATACCGGAGAAGACAGCTGGTAACTGCATCCGAGTTCGGATACGATCGTCGTTGTCACCCGTAGTTCCTCATTGATACGGTCTGCGGAAATCTCTGCCACCACCAGCATATCGTCTTCCAGTGTTCTCATGGTACTGGACAGATTCAGGATCACGGTAAGGATGACCAACGGAATAATTGAGAACACTACCAGCCTGCTGATTGCCTTCTGCAGACGTTCCCGGATCGTCGTCATGCCGGGTGTCTGCCCCTTTGTGCCCTTCTGTGATGCTTTTGTACTCATATGTCCTCATTTCTGCGCTGCATTTTTATTATATGCTTTATTTTCCTGTACTCTATGAAGTGACCACTTATCCGGCAGCGCCCGGATATCCCATGCATTTCCTTCATTTTGGGACGGTGATCTTCTGCTGAGATACTTAATTTTATATGTCGATTTTATTTTACCATGATTCAGGAAAATTTTCTATCTTTTGAAGCCCAAAAAGAGAGTTAATATTCCGTTAAGAATATCAACTCTCTCCTGTCATTTATCTCTCTATCCCCTCATGATAAGAAATACCCTGTTAATAGCCGAACTCCTGGGCAAAATACAACTTGCCATTGGTCTCATAGACCGCAATGCTGCAGGTGGTAAAATCGCCTGCCAGGATATTCGCTGCGTGTGTAGGAGAAGCCATCCAGGCATCTACTACACTCTGTGCGGAATCATAGCCCTTCGCCAGATTCTCGCCCCACATCAGTTCACTGTTCACTGTGTACCAGTCCTTACCGTTGGGTCTGGTATGGGAGAACTTGGAAGCTGCTTCCTGTGCTCTTACCATAGCGCAGGACTCCAGACCGTTGCTCCAGTTCAGTGCTGCCAGGCCGTTCTCTGCTCTCTTCGCGTTTACAATATCCAACGCATCGATAGCCATGGCACGAAGTTCATCTGCACGGGCCAGCTCAGCTTCACTCATACCGGCTTTTCTCACAGAACCCGCCAGTGCCACTGCCTCTTCATCGAACCAGACAGTTCCGTCATCCGTGGCAGGATCACGGCTTACAGAGGATAATTCTGTACTCTTGCCGCAGCCTGCAAGGCTCAGCACCATGATGACTGTCAGAACAAGACTCATCCATCTTTTTTTCATTTGTTCTACCTCTTCTTTCCTTGATTGTTTATAGTAAATATATGTTTATTCGTTATGATTGCTTCTTCTTAATAATAAGCCATGCTCCCAGCCCTGTCAAGGAAAGGGCAAAGCCCAGATTCCATGTATTGGAATCATCGCCGGTCCTGGGTCTTCTGGAAGCTCCCAGGACTGCTCTGTCCGCCAATGGTGTAGGATCATCGGTAATGCTTACAACCCGCTGACGTCTTACACCAAGCACCTGAGGTGTTACCGGGGTTGCCGGCTCAGACGGTGTACCGGGAGTATCCGGGGTATCGGAATCATCCGAATCGTCCGGAGTATCCGGGGGTGCGGTCGGAGTAGTGGTCGGCGTCGTGGGTGTGGTATCCGGTGTGCCTGTCGGCGTAGGCTCCGGAGTAGCACTGGGAGTAGGTTCCGGGCTGGTAGTCACGGGCGGAGTAACCTCCGGCTCTCTGGACAATTCAAACTGCATTCCGAAGCCGTATCTGGTCATCTGATAGCCGTTGTTGGCCAACACACCGTTAAGGTTAGTGGTGATCTTCACTTCTCCGTCCTTTAACAGGTCGGATACCAGAGTATCTGCATAGGAACCTTCCTGTCCGTTTTTCAGCATCCGGTCATACAGACCTTCACCGTCAAAAGTATATACATTATGATATGTCGTGTAATATAAAGCATCTGCTACTGCAGAACAGCTCTCCGCTACTGTGGTATCGGCGGTTCCGTTGGTCAGGATTGCCAGTTCCTCTGCCGTAAGTTCTGAAAAGCCGTAGACCTTATTTCCTTCTTCTCTGGAAGTATTGTTGAACCAGTCTAAGTAATACTGTGCCAGGCAGCTCTGCGTAACCTCTTCCGGCTTCATTTCTTCGCTGCCATATCCTTTTTTCAAAAGAGCCTCTCCGACAATCGCATCCGTAACCTTGCCTGCGGTGATTCCGAGATCCCGTAACGGAGCATTTAAAATACGGCGGGGCAATGTACAGAACGCTCCCACTTCACCGATCTCATAACCTTCAAAACCACTGGACAGAACCGTTACTTTCTCTCCTGCCTTAGGCGCCGCCGGGATCGTACCGATCGTGGCCTTTGCAGGATCATACTGATACTCCTTATTGCTCTCATTTACCAGCTTTATGTTGTAGTACAGGGTATCTCCGGGCTCTGCCGCATTTCCTCCTGCCACGGTACCGTTCAGATAACCGATGGCATCGGACAGATTAATTCTTACCTTGTCCGGGGCATTGCTGTGGATCGTAATGGTGATCGTTGCATCATAGGTCACCCTGCCGGTGCCGCTTTCCCAATGCTGTTCCAATTCCGGAGTTGTAGTAATGGTAATACCTTCGGAAATATAATGGAACACTGCGCCGTTCTCATTCTGTTCAAAAGTTACCGTTCCCGTGGGATATTCATAATAATCTACTGCGGATATCCCGGGAATCCTGTAATCGTATCCGTCATAATTGATCCAGGTCTCTGTGGGTGTGGTCACATACCATACCGTGGCAATGGTGACTCCGCTGAAGGACCGACCGGTGGTGAGCAACTGATTCATAAAACTTTCCGTTACATTTTCACCATACAAGACGCCGTTGTTGTCATTCACATACTGTTTTACATCCTCAAGGGTTTTTCCGCAGTTTTCTTTATAATAGGAAGTGCCTTCGCTGTCTCCACCGTAATAAACATAGTGTAACAAATCTGCGGGCTTGCAGTCAGAATATTTGTTTACATCTAATGCTACGAATCCAACGCACTGCCAGCTTGCTCCGTTACTTCCGGTTAACTTTCCTTCGGCATCTACCCCTGTATTATCCACAGAAAGATATTTAAAGGTTTCAGCATCATCCAAAGTCATCTTATGACCTGCAAACAATGAAAAATCTCCGTTTGCCGGCTTGTAATTATTGGGCCATACGTTGGGGCTGGCTACCTGTCCTCCCACATATTTTGCCATGGTGCCTCCAGCAAGAATCACCGTTTTGATGGTGGGATAGGTTTTCTCTTTTACAGCAACGCTGTCGTTTCCGCTTACACTTGCCATTTCAACAACATCGTTCTGCTCATTCTGCGTTGCTTCTTCCGCCTGTACCGTAAATCCGGTGTTGGAGATGCTGCCGATCATCAGTGCCGCTACCAGAGTTTTTGCCAGTTTGGTCTGTATTACGTTTTTTAACTTCATTTCTGTTTCCCCTCAAAACCAGTATTTCTGTTTTTATTACTTCTTTTTACTCTCCTAATAAGTAAGACTGCGCCAAATGGAAAAAAGGACCAGATTTTGAAAAATTTTTCAAGATTCTGATCCTTTTATACTTTTACAGCTAAGATCGGCTGTCGTTCCGTTCCTGTTTAATGTTCTTTTCGCTTAAGAACAAGCCATGCTCCCAGACTCGTCAGGGAAAAGGCAAAGCCCAGATTCCAGGCATCGGAGTCATCGCTGGTCTGCGGTCGTCTGGATGCTCCGAGGACTGCTCTGTCCGCCAAGGGAACTGTCTCATCCTCGATGGTCACCATTCTGCGGCGTCTTGCACCAAGTACCTGCGGGGTGTCCGGGATTCCACCGGCCGGTGTGCCGGGATCTGCCGGGGTACCGGGATCATTCGGGGTGCCGGGATCATCTGGTGTATCATCCGGAGTATCGGGTTCATCCGGGGTGTCAGGTGTTGCGGTTGGTGTTGCTGTTGGTGTAGGTTCCTCGGTTACTACCGGTACCGTCGGTGTCGGCGTAGGCTCCTCGGTTACTACCGGCGTCGGCGTAGGCTCCTCGGTTACTACCGGCGTAGGCGTAGGTTCCTCGGTTACCACCGGTACCGTCGGCGTAGGCGTAGGTTCCGGCTCATCCGGTTCGCACGGACAGTGAATCTCTCCACCCTGCTTATACTTATCCGCTATGATGCCTCCGACAACAGTTCCGCCATTATAGACAGTTGCATTCGGAGCCAGAATATATCCGAAAATAGAATTTACATTAACTTCTGTTGCATTGCCAAAGTTCCAAATAATTCTGTCTGCCCACAGCTGATGTTCCAATGCTTGCTTTTTTGCACCATGTGCATTCATCCAGCCGGTAATATTCACAGTTCCGGAATCACTTACATTTACCACAACTGTTTTTCCATAAAAAGCTGCGCCGGTGATCTCTTTGTCATAGTCTTCCATCCTGGTATTTAACTCAGCACTTGTTACATTCAATACCAGTTGTGTATCGTTATTTTCATCCGCCAAAGCATACAAGTCGTTGCTTTTCTGTACCATATTACCTGCCAGGACATTGCTGATCTCAGATGCAATATCTGTATCCCATACCTCACAGTTCTTCAGAAGATTTCCAGTATATAATTTATTTTCGCCAACTATAATATTATAACCCTGTCCAGTCACTTCCCGCTCAACAGAGTTCTGTGTTCCGTCAGAATTAGTAAGCGGAATTATCAGTTCCTTTTCGTCTGTTCTGCCTGACGCTGTATATTTAAGAATCTGATTCGGAGCAGAAAGATCTCCCAGATAAGATTTTCCCCCATAGCTTACCATGGAAACCTTTAATTCTTTAATTGCGGCATTTCCCTCAATATGGTCCAGATTTGAGGATACAAATTCATTTGTATATAATACAAATGAAAATGGATCATTTAAATCCGCACCTGCTGCCTGCACAGTAATCCCCTCGTTCCCTGCGACGGAACCTGCTACCAGTGCTGTCACCAGAACCTTTACCACTTTTTCCCTTACATACCTGCTCAATCTGCTCATCTGATTTCTCCCTCAATGAAACTGCGTGTTTCAACGTCTTTAAACGTTTTCGTTCCTCTTTACAATTATTAAGACTGACGCCATTTCAAAAAAGGTTCAGATTTTTATTATTTTTTTGGTCTTTTCAGTATCATTTTTTATTTTTGTAACACAAGCCTTAGTATGCAGCCGTTTCTGTCAGTACTCCATGGATCAGAGCCCGCCTTTTTGTACCGGATGAGCCGTAGCAGGTAGATAGGGATACGATATTTCCCCTGTCACTTAAGTCTGCATCTGAAGCATACAGGGAATGTTCCGTGGCCCACTGCACATAATCATCATAGGAGGCATCTGAGGTAAACGTGGCAAAACGGTCACTGGTACTCTTTGTTTCATAATAGGAAAAAATCTCATAAATGTAGACTTTATCTTCCGTGTATATATAGAAGTAAGGATTCTCCTCGCAGCTTGCCGTCCCCTTCAGCAAATTTTTAAAAGCCCCAAACATGCTCTCATCCCGCATATTATGTCCGAATACGAAGGTATTCCTGTCTGACCAGTCTGCTGAAGCCCCACAGTCCATGAAAATGCAACCAGCATTCACACTCTCCCCCTCGAAGGAATGCTTCAGATAATAGTCATTGTCCTCCCCCTGTACCACCGGATAACTGATGTCCAATGCCGGGAAATAGAGCCATCCACGAAAATCCGGGTTGGTCCTGATAAGTTCGGCAAAGTCGATCTGCAGCTCCGGATAATTTTTCTCCGCAATCTCTTCCTGTGTTTCCCCCGCCGCAGGCTCTGCCACCACCTCCTGGCGGATGGCATCGTATTCATTTTTTGCTCTCTGCTCTGACAGATAAGAATGCAGACTCATTCCTCCGGTCACCAGTACCGCTGCCGCCAGCACTGCTGTGATCGCATTTTCCGCTTTTTTATTTTTCATGCCAGTTTCCCCTTCCTGCAAGAATCGTTATAATTTGTTAATGATTATACCTTATTTTTCCGCATTCGTCTTTACGAAAGAGTCATTTTTTGATATTTTTAAGGTATGACTTTAAATAAGAAACTATTGGGGGAATAAAATCTTATGATACATCTTTTTGCACTGCTTTCACTGCTTTTGTGCGGTGTCTGCTATACAGGCTTTCAGAACAGTTCTCATTTCCGCAATACCGGCAGCCGGCGTTCTCTTCTGTTGCTTGTATTTGGAGGTGCCCTGCTTCTGCGCCTGCTCCTTGCATACACCACCCACGGCTTCAGTAATGATATCGCCTGTTTTGCAGCCTGGGCTGACCGGATTTTCACTTTAGGGCCAGGGCAGTTCTATTCTGCCGAGATGTTTACGGACTATCCGCCCGGTTTCATGTATGTATTGTATCTGATCGGAGCGTTACGATCTCTGCTGCAGATTCCTTATTATTCCGATCTGCATATTTTACTGTTAAAATTACCCGCAATTCTCTGTGATATTGCCTGTGGGTTTCTACTCTACAGAGAGGCGGTAAAGCGACTGCATTTTTCCGATCTGCAGGGAATCTTTGCTGCCTCTGCGTATCTGTTCCAGCCGGCGGTCATTCTGAATTCTTCCTGCTGGGGACAGGTGGATTCCGTATACACGCTGATGATCATCCTTATGTGCCTGTTCCTCATGAAGGGAAACCTGCTTCCTGCCTATGCTGTCTACGGACTGGGTGTCCTGTTAAAGCCACAGATGCTGATCTTCACGCCGGTACTGCTGACAGGGATCTGGGACCATGTGTTCTTACAGGATTTTTCCTGGCGGAAATTCTTCTATAATTTGTGCGGTGGTCTGGTTGTCATCTGCGGGATGCTCCTTCTGTGCGCTCCTTTCGGATTAACCGCTGCGATCTTACAATATACTTCAACGTTGGGATCCTATGAATATGCAGCCATCAATGCCTACAATTTCTGGGGACTATTAGGAATGAACTGGGTCGACCAGAACACGATTTTCCTCTTCCTGCCCTGTAAGACCTGGGGCACTATCGTGATCCTGCTGATCGTACTCTTTACCTTCCTTATTGCAGCCCGCTGCCGGAAAGAGCCTTCAAGATATTTCTGTCTCGGTGCCTTTATCATCCTGACGATGTTCCTGTTCTCCGTCCGTATGCATGAGCGTTATATGTATCCCGGTCTGGCACTGTTGCTTTTCTGCTGCCTGTACCGGCCCTCTACACCTCTCTGGAAATGCTTCAGTGGATTTGCAGTGCTGCATTTTTACAACACCGCCAATGTGCTGTACCATTACGATCCGCAGAATTATGACCGCAAGGCTCCCATCATTCTGCTGGTATCTGCCGGAATGTTGTGCTGCCTGTATTATTTCTATAAGATCATCTGGAAATATTATGTTCACGATGAAACAGGGACTGCCACCAATGCGAAGACGCAGACCGCAACAGGCCGCAGAGCTTCCGGGCATACTGCTTCCACAAGATCTGCCGCAGGACTCGGACAAAGACTTCGAGAATATTTTCTCTCTCCCCTGGAGCCCATTCCTTCCGAAGAGAGAATCCATTTCACGAAACCGGATCTGTGCCTGTTGCTGGCAATCGGTATTCTGTACAGTTGCTTTGCCCTCTATGATCTTGGAGACCGCAAAGCTCCGACAACAACTTATGATATGTCGGGAGAATTACAGGCCATCGAGCTGGAATTCCCCGAAGATGCGTTGCCTGTGACTATGGCCAGTTATCTGGCTCCCTGGCACCAGCGACATTTTGGGATGGATGTCAAAAGTAATGCCGAAGACTCCTGGACTTATCTCGGTGAGATCATTTTAAACAATGTCTTCACCTGGCAGGATGTCTCACTGCAGGATCTGCTGACACAGGCCACAGAAAACGGTACTTCTGATGTGTCTGCCACAACCAGATATCTGCGTCTGTCATTGACGGATAATGATGCCTCTCTGATTGAACTGGTCTTCCTGGACGCGAATGGCAACATCACACGCCCGTTGAACGCAGATGCCTACCCTACACTGTTTGACGAAAGCGATCTGTACCCGGAACGCTATTCCTTCCGCAACAGCATGTATTTCGATGAAATCTATCACGCACGCACGGCTTACGAGTTCCTTCACGGCCTGCCGACCTACGAAAATACCCACCCGCCTCTGGGCAAGATCTTCATCGCCCTGGGTGTTGCCATCTTTGGAATGAATCCTTTCGGCTGGCGTATCATGGGTACTCTGTTCGGCATTGCCATGCTGCCGTTTATCTACCTGCTGGGGAAAAAAATGACAAGGAATACTCATGCAGCAGCTCTGGCCTGCTTCCTGTTTGCCTTTGATTTTATGCATTTTACGCAGACAAGGATTGCCACCATCGATGTTTATATCACATTCTTTGTGATTGCAATGTACTATTTTATGTACTACTATTGTTCTATGAGTTTTTACGATACACCGTTGTATAAGACCTTTGTGCCTCTGGGCTTATGCGGCATCTGCATGGGACTGGGAATTGCCAGCAAATGGACCGGTATCTATGCGGGCTGTGGACTGGCACTGCTGTTTTTTGCGCATCTGCTGCGACGCTACCGGGAATACCTCTATGCCAAAGCCCATCCCGGAAAAAGCACCAACGGCATGGAGCATCAGCAGATTGTAAAGAAATTCCCAGATTATACGGTAAAGACGATCGACTTCTGCCTGACCTTTTTCGTGCTGGTTCCGGCAGTGATCTATCTGTTGTCCTACCTGCCATTTGTAGACAATTCCCATCCTGGACTTTTTGACCGTATGCTGACCAACCAGACTTCCATGTTCAACTATCACAGCGGCCTGGAGGCAACGCATCCTTATTCCTCTTCCTGGGATCAGTGGCCCACTATGGTCCGCCCGATCTGGTATTATTCCGGTTATGTGACTGATGCCGTCAAGGAAGGGATCAGTGCCTTCGGTAATCCTCTGGTGTGGTGGGTCGGCATTCCGGCATTTTTGTATGTGCTGTATCTGCTTGTCACCCACAGCAGTTTCCTGCGTGCCCTGACAGGCAAAGCTGCCGCTTCCTCTGCTACAACTTCCCTGTCCCGCAGAGAATATCATGCTGCCGCATTTCTGGTGGTTGGCTACCTGGCGCAATATCTGCCCTGGTTCTTCGTCACCAGAATCACCTTCATCTACCACTATTTCCCCAGCACACCGTTTGTGGTACTGATGATCGTGTACAGCCTGATGCAGCTGAAAAAGCGGGTATCCAACCGCACTTTTGCAGTCATCTGCTGTGCCTATGCCGTGCTGGCCTTCGGTCTGTTCCTGCTGTTCTATCCGGTACTTTCGGGTCAGCCGGTGGATGTGGATTTTGTAGTAAAATACTTACGCTGGCGGGATACCTGGGTGTTAATCTCGGGTTAAGTCATTTTTATAAAATACTTCATATAAAAAACAGTGCCAATCCAGGCACTGTTTTTTGGTA
>OOAH01000912.1_pt1 | contig 30817 bp, 35 predicted proteins | sample 1671801 | NCBI WGS metagenome assembly OOAH01 (sample SAMN06348194, study PRJEB24527) | human gut metagenome | biome: human gut; feature: ankylosing spondylitis patient; material: feces | host: Homo sapiens | place: China | collected 2015-10 | reverse complement strand
CCGGCCGTGAAGGCTCGCAGATCGCATCCTATTTGGAGTACGGGTATTTCAATCTGCGTGCGCAACGTCACCTGCCGGGCATGTACGTGATGAGCGAGGCAAAGTATGGCTGATCTGAGCGTACGTGCCCCGTTAGATGCCGAGGGATTGATCGATGCGCTGTTCAAGCGTGTCGATTTCCGTAAGGCCGGTTTCGATAACGTCGTGGTGTTGCCGCGCGATGTCGCGGATACGGATTCGTATGCGTTTGACCATGACGTGGTGATCTGGCATTGTGGCGCTCCGTTCCAGCCGGATTGGAATGTGAAGGCGTGGGTTTGGCGGTTCGCGTTGTCGCTGACCGTGGTGAACCGTGATCCTGACATCAGTTCCAGCCTGTGCTCGTTTCTGCATGAGACGATTTCCCGTTGGCCTTATGGCGAGCCTACCGATTTTGGCCGTGTCGGCGCGATTCCCGACAATCCAGCGTTCGAGCAGGTCGCCATTGGCGATGTGGTGACTACGAAGACCGCTGTCGTGCGTTCCTGCACAAAGCTGGTGCAGGCGGGTTCCGTCCGCTGATTTTCCCAATAATCCAAAGATTCTGATTTTAAAGCCCTGTCCGCTTGCGGATGGGGCTTTCTTGTTAAGGAGGGCCATTCATATGGCTATGAACGATAAATCTGTGTTTACCAGTGTTCGCGGTGCAGCGTTTCTTGCCGATGCCAATACTGCTTTGCCGAGTCTGAAACTGTTTGGTTTGGAGGCGGCGACCGTTGGCGAGACCGCCAAGAAGTATACGAACATGGGTCATTTGAGCGTGTCCGACCTGCCGTCTTTCGAGACGAGCGGCGGCGACGCGACGACCAAGGATACTTGGAACAAGAGCAAGTTCCGTACCACTTACGATTCCGTGACCGGCAAGGTCACGATTTCCAGCGTCCAGGGCGACAAGGAAACGTTCAAACTGATGTTCGACGCTGCCGAAATCACCGGTGGTGGCACCGCAGTCGCCTTGGACAAGGTCGAGCAGCCGAAGGCGCTGTTCATCTACGTCGAGGACACGAACACCGGTGAGAAGTTCGGCATTTGGATTCCGAACATGAGCCTCGCCTATAGCGAGCTTCCGTCCTTGGCTCAGGGTGATTTCAACACGTTCAAGCTGGAAGGCAACATCATGACTTCCACTGTTCTTCCGAAGACCAAGAGCGGCAAGGCTTCCAGCATCGCTTTCTACGATCCTGACGATTTCGCCAAGGCCGCGTGAGGCTGAGGGTTTTTTGATTCTTCCCCTGACGGGTGTTCTTCTCCTGTCTGTCGCCCATCAGGGGATTTTCTTCTGTATCGCAGACGGGTGTTGTCTTTTTCACAGATTGGAGTTTGGTATGGCTGAAAACGATGTTGAAGAGAATGTCTTTCCGACTGATTGGGATGGTCTGGCCGGTTACGATGATGTGATGGCCGGATTGCCGGAAATGGTGCAGGCGGAATCTTTCTCGCCTTCCCAGACGGCATTGTTCGCTGTGGTCGAACGTCGTTTGAACGAGCGGCTGCTTGTCATGCGTGACGGCGGCGTGTTTGGCGGCAAGGCGAAGAAAACCGTGTCTGATGATGCTGTCGCCGTTGCCGTGGCCGAATATGTCGAGATCGCCGACTCGTTCTATAAGGGGCTGGCCGTCAATGCTGACGCTTACGCGGAGTGGACGAAGGGGCGTGGCCTGTTTGACCTGTTGAACATGTTCGCAGCACTCACACGCTTCTACGTGGAGCGTTTGGGAAAATCAAGCGCCTCGAAAAAGCAGTCTCGGACTGCCGAGTAGGGGTTGTCTCCGATTTCCGTCGTTTCTACCGGTTGAATCTTCCGGCTGACGTTCACGCGTATGATCCGAATTTTCTTTGCGACCTGTTGGATGGTCTAGAGGCCATTCCCGATTCGCAGTGGCGTGCATGGCTGTTGGAGCATGATGGTGCCGGTGGTGGTTCCGGCAGTTCCGAACGGTTGCAGTTGGGGTGGCTTGGTTTCGGCCAGTCCGAGATGCTGTTGCTGCAGTTGCAGAACACGTTGGATTCGTTGCGTTCGCTGGCTGTTTCTCATTGGAGTGGGAAGAAGGTTGGCTTTGAGCCGATTCTTCCGCCCGGCATTGATGCCGCGTCTCGTGATGTCAATCGTGTGGATGGTTCGCATGTGACGAGTCTGGCTGACTATATGGCTCGGGTTCGTAGTTGCTTCGGCGGCTGATTCTGCCGGTTTTTTGTTTTTGCCCATGTTTCCAAGGGGTCTTTTTCCTCTTTCTTCCCCTCGGATTCGTGGGCGTTTCTTTTAGGAGTGTGCGCGTATGGAGCGTCCTGCTTTTTCCGCTGGCGAGGTCGGCATTGATGTCGTTCCTCTTACCGACCGGTTTTTCGCCGAACTTAGGGCGAAACTGCATGATCTTCGCGATTTGAAGGTTCCGGTTGAGTTTGACCCGGATGACATGGCCGCTTCGCGCACGTATGAGAAGTGGAATGGGCGTGATGCTCGCGTCAATGTCTCGTATGACGTTGACATGTCCGGTTTGCGTGAACTGTCGAAGCAGGATGAACGGTTGCGTAAACGGTATGAGAAGCCCGTCAAACCGGTTTTCGACGGCAGTGGTGTCGTCAAGGGTCTGGACACGGCGATCGGCCGTGTCGAACAGTTGCGTAAGGTCCAGAAGAACGTCGGCGACGTGTTCACCAAGAATCTTGGCGTGTTCGGGAAAACGGAGACGAGCCGGTTGAAGGAGCAGATGCTTCTTCTTGACCAGTCCGAAGAGAGGATGCGCAGGGTTCGCGCCGACCGTGACGAGCTTGTTTCGATGCGCGGTGACGAGTGGAATCAGCTGAACAGGCAGATTCTTGGCAACATGAGCACGTTGGACGCTTTGCAGAAGCGTTACGACGAGTTGGGTTCCGAGATTTCCAAGGTTACCGCGTATCGTGATTCGCTTCGTGGCGGTGGACGCCGCGATGAGGCGAAAGCGCAGACCGTCAGGCTTCGTGAGCTTCGCGCCGAATACCGTGCGACCGCACGCAACATGCGCGAGGTCACGAACGAGACGAACAGGCTCGCCAAACAGCAGGACAAGCTGAAGTCCGATAGTGTCGCGAAGTGGATTCACGATTTGGACAAGCAGCTTGTCGAATTGGATTCGCATACGAAGTCCGTGCGTAAGACTTTCGACAGCGTGGCCCGCAGCGGGTTCTTCAAATCCTCCGACATGGGCAAGACGAACGTTCTTTCCGGCGTGAGCTTTTTCGGCAAGGATCTGAACCGTCAGCTCAATACGGAACGTGCCGCTCGCAGGGAGCAGGAGCGGCTGAACGATTCGTGGCGTGATGGTGCCGAATGGCAGGGGAACCTGTTGGAAGGCACGGCACGGTATGCGCGGAATCTGAAGACCGCTTCCAACGTGATGAACGCGTACGGCAAGGACGTGAAAGAGGCGAACCGTCTGCTTGACGAGCAGGAACAACGGTTGACCGGCTTGCAGAGGGCCTTGCGTGGCGTGAACAAGTACGGCAGGTATTCGGAAGTCAACAAGCAGTTGAACGACCAGCTCGCCGCCGTCAACAGGCTCCGCAAGCAGATCGAATCCAATCCGATCAAGACGAGACTCGTATTGGATGATAGTCGGTTCAACCGCAAGTATGCGAACATCACACATCAGGTAGGCGAGTTGACGAAGAAGCTCGAACGTGAGAACGAGCTTAAGATTCGTGTTGATTTCTGGACTGATACGGCTGATTCGCTTGAAGAGCGTCTGCGTAGGCTTCAGCATGGGCGTATTCAGATTCCTGCGGATATTGTCGTTGACAATAAGAATCTGATTGAGCGTGCCCGGCAAGTCGCCGAAGAGGTGAGACGCAATCCAGATCGCAAGGTCGAGCTTGAGGCTGATCTTGATTTGGACATGAAGCGTGCCGAGGAGCGTATCAAGGATTTCCAGAAGGCCAATGACACGTTCAATATGGACGTGGATTTGGAGACCGCCGCCGCACGCGCCCATCTCGCTTACTTCACGAGACCGCGTACGGTTGATATTTTCGCGGAGTTCAAAGGCACCGATCTCGGCAAGATCATGAGCGGCATGACCGCTGGCGCTACTGGTGTCCGTGGCGTGCAGAACGAGTGGCAGAAGCTCGTCAACATGTTCGACAAATTCGATGAGGTCGTGCCGAAGTGGAGTCTGCTGGGCGCGGTGTTCGCGTCCGTTGGCGCTGGCGCGTTGAACTTGTCCCGCACGGCTGGCAGTGCCGGCGCTTCTCTGGTGATGATGAGCAAGGCGGCTTTGGCCGCTCCGGGCGCTTTGCTCGGGTTGTCCGCGGGCTATGAGGTCGCGTATGCGGCGGCGAACAAGTTTGGCGCATATGTGGATGTGTCCACCACGAAGCTTGGTGGATTGCATGACAAGCTTGCTGACACGTTCTGGAAGCAGGCCGCGAATCCCGTCACCGATATGATGAACGCGCTCGGTGACAGCAAGTACGTCGAGAACATGAACGGCGTGGCCGACGCGGAAGGGCGTATCGTCGCCAATGCGGCGCGTATCGTCGCGCAGGAACCGTATGTGGATCGTATCAATTCGATTCTCGGCAATACGGTCAAGGGTGTGGACGCGCTTGACCCGGGCGTTCAGGCTGTCACCGCTTCCGTTGTGAGGCTTGGCGATAGGACCAGCTCGTATCTGCCGCGCATGGCTAACTATGTGAGCCGTAACGCGACACTGATGGCGCAGTGGGTCGATGAGGCGGAGCGTACCGGCAAGGTCACTCAGGCTATGGAGAAGGCCATCGAGCAGGGTGGCTATCTCATGTCGAGCGTCAAGTCGGCTGGTGGCATCCTCAAGGGCACGTTCGGCACGTTGGCCGAGGGCGAGAATGGCATCGAGAAGTTCTCCGACGCTTTGAGTCGTGCTGACAGGGCCGTGAACGGCGTGAAGTTCCAAACCACGTTGATCGCGTGGGCCGATGGGGCGAAGCAGGCTTCGGGCAAGTTCCATGATTCGTTCCGTGAGATTGGCGACGCGGCTTATGAGCTGCGGGATACGACGAAGCAGGCGTTCGTTGACGCCGGTTCCATGGTGTCCACCGGCATCGGCTCGGTGAGCAGTATGCTTGGCAAGTCGAAGACCGGTATCGCGGATTTCAGCAATGGCGTGTCCGAGGGATTCCAGAAGGTGTTCCGTGCCGTTGATTCCGCCTCCCCGATGTTCGACAGTCTGCTGTCGATGAGCGGCGAATTGTCCGACACGTTCGGTGGAACGTTGGGGAACACGTTGAAGTCGGCGGCTCCGACGATCAAGGTGTTGGCTGACGGCGCTTCCACCATGGCCCAGGCTTTCGGCAAGCTGCCTGCGCCCGTTCAGGCGATGGTCGGCATGTATGCGACGTTCGGCAAGGCCGGCATCAGCGCTTACAATTCGTTGAAGCGTGGCATGTTGCAGAACATCGAATCCACGTTGCAGTATCGGAAGACTTTGAGCCAGTTGGGCATCACCTCGCAGGAGACTGCGATCAGTATGAGCGAGCTGGTTCGGGCGATGGCTCGTCTGAAGTCCGGTCAGACGGCTGGCGTGCTGACCGGCGAGGTTTCAAATATCCGCCAGATGGGTGCCGCAGCCGCCGAGACCACTACGAAGCTGAATCGTATGAATCGTGCGCAGGCGGGTGGTTCCGCCGTCGCTGGCGTTGCCGCTGGCGCTGGTTCTACTGGCTTGGTTCGTGGTGTCGGCGAGGCGGCTGAGGGTGCCGCCCGTAAGACCGGTTTGCTGAAGACCGCTTTGAGTGGCGTGGTTGATTTTCTTGGCGGGCCTGTTGGCATCGCCATTGGCGGCGTGACCACGGCGTTGAGTCTGGCGGGCAGTGCGATCAGTTCGTACAATGATGCCGCCGCGCACACGCAATCGGTGAACCGGACTGTCGCCGACTCGTTCAAGAACGTTCAAAGCGGTGCGGCGGACGCTTCCACGGCTGTTTCCAAAGCCAAGAAGACCGTTTCGAAGAATTGGGCCGACAAGGATTATGGTTGGAAGCTTCCGAACGGCAATGCCGTCGAGAAGCTTTTTAGCGGTGTCACGAAGTGGGTAAGCCCGTTCAAGGATTCGTCCAAGGCGGCTGACGCTCTTGGCATCAGCGTCAAACAATTGAATTCCGCCGCGACCGGAACGAACGACGCCTATGACAAGATGCATAAGAAGCTTGAGGCCATCAAGAACGACCAGCAGTGGGTCATGGGCGCGAATGGTCAGATGGTGAACGCCAACGAGCAGCAGGCCGAAGCCGCCGAACGTCTGCTTGGCGTGCTTGAGGACTCCCACACCGAATGGGTGAAGGGCATGAAGGTGGCGTCCGATTGGATTGGCAGCGCCGATAGCGTCGCCAACGTTTCGGCGTTGGCCGCCGACAAGCTCAGTCTGCTGTCCGAATCCCTCGCAGCCAACAACTACGAACTGGAAGGCAACAGCAAAAACGCCCAGACCAATCGTAAGATGATGTCCGATTACGCGAACAGCGCTTTGCTGGCCGCGAAGAACATCATCTACGCGGGCAACGGCAGCGCCGAAGCGAACCAGAAAGCCAAGAACGCCGTCTATTCCGCACGTCAGGAAATCATTCAGATGGCCGAACAATGCGGCATGTCAGCCGAAGCCGCCGCCGCGCTCGCCGACCAGATGGGGCTTATTCCCGATAACGTGTCCACGAAGTTCGATCTGACGAACATGGATTCGGTGAAGGCTCAGGTTCAGGATTATATCGACCAGCTTGAGTTGACCAAAGGTCAGAAGGAAATCATTCTTGATCTCGTCCAGAAGGGTGACATAACGAGTTTCGACCAGTTGGCCGGTGCCGTGAAGGCGCTCATGGGTGGTGCGAGCGAAAAGGATTTGATGATTCTTCTTGACGCTCAGGATAACGCTTCGGATAAGATCAAGAACGCTACGGCTTTGGCTAAGGGGTTCGGTCTGACGAAGGCTGAGATCAATATTCTCGCCACTGATGAGGCTGGCCCGAAGTTGGATGCCGTCAAGCAGAAGCTTCGTGACAGTGGGTTGACTGACGCTCAGATTCAGATTCTCATCGACGCTTTGGATAAGACGCAATCCGGTGTTGATAGTGCGAAGAATAATCTGCATACCATCGAGCAGACGCCTGTGGATGTTCCTATTACGGCAGCTGATAATACGCAGGGCGGTGTCGCTAGCGCGCAGTTTTCGGTGAACAGTGTCCGTCAGGGTGCTCCAACGCTGATCGACGCTGTTGATAGGGCTAGTGTTATAGCGCAGATAGCGAAGGGCAATATTGAGAATGTGCCTCGTAATTGGCCTACGCTTTTCGCTGGTATTGGCAATACGTCTGCTGTGGCGGTTGATGCGAAAAACCAGATTGTCTCCGTGCCTACATGGTGGGGGAGTCGTCTTGACGCTTCCACGACCGGATATGATGCTGTTGCAGGTCTCGCCGGACAGTGGAACAGCATCCAAAGCAAGAGCGTGACGCTTGATGCGTCTGTTGTTGCTAGGGGTATTGCGAATGCTGGTCATAAGGCTACCGGTGGTCGTATCAGCGGGCCGGGTACTGGCACGTCTGATTCGATTCCGATGTGGCTGTCGGACGGTGAACATGTTATTCGTGCCGCTGCGGCGAGCAAGCTTGACCGTACTGTCGGCCCGAATTTCCTGAACGTGTTGAACGCTACCGGTGATCTGGACAGGGCGGTGTCGCAGGCTCGCACGTCGTATGCGCGTAGTGCGCGTGACATGAGCCGTAACGCCTACGCTTCCGGTGGAAGGGTCCAGAGAATGTTGGATTCGGCCACGTCCATCACGGTCAACATTCCTTCACGGGATGATCGTGAACTGGTGTCCGCCGTGAATGATCTGCGTCGTGAGGTTGCGGGCTTCCGTGATGGTATCGGCGGTGAGATCAGTCGCAATAGCAGTCCTTGGCCTAGCAAGCGTGATTTCGTCCGTGATGTATTGGAGGCCAGTCGTGGCAGGTGAGCTTGCGTATGTGAGTGGTTTGACCGGTGAACGGTTCGACGTGTCGGATTATGAGACCGTTGATTTCGAGGGCGCGTTGGAGTTACGTGGCCGTGAATGGGAGTACACGGTGCGTAACGGTGGGCTGACTGGCGTTTCGAGGAAACGTCGGGAGATTTCCGTTGACGTGCATTACGGTGATGCGGTGGCGTTCGACTCGTTCATGCGGGCTGTTGACACTGATCTGGCCGTAGGCAAGCCGGGACGGTTGGAGGCGGTGAATGGTGCGGGGGAGGTTTGGACTCAATCGTGCTATGCGGTGAAGTCCGAGGCCTCCTCGCATCCGGGTTCTTCCGACCCGGTGTGCGCGCTTTCGTTCGTCCTGTTGGATGGCGTGTGGCGGCATGATGCCGGTACCGTGTCGTATCAGCCTGTGTCCGGGTCTGCATCGTCTGGCTTGGATTTGCCGACTGACATGGGTTATGATCTGGCTGTTTCGCGTCCGTCATGCGTGGTGTCTAATCGCATGCGTGTTCCGATGCCGTTTCGTCTGGTCATATATGGGGCCGTTTCGAACCCGTCGTTGACGATTGGCGGGAACGTGTACCGGTTGAATGGTGATGTTCCGTCTGGCGCTTACGTGGCGATTGACTCGTTGAAGAAGTCGATCATGCTGCATGGTGCGGATGGTTCTCTGCGGAACGTGTTTTCGTGGGGTGTGCGCGGTTCCGGTTTGAATCGTGGACAGTATGTTTTCCAACCTATTCCGGCTGGTTCGAGCGTGGTTGAGTTGGGTTCCGGTTTCGGTTTTGATCTGACTGTTGTCGAGGAGAATGGGGACCCGACTTGGTTGATTTGATTTGCGCTGACGAGAATGGCGTGCCGTTCCACGCGACTTCCGATTGCGCGTTGGATTGCGCGTGGGGGTCTGGTGAGAATGATTTCGAACTGACGTTGTATGACGGTACCGTGCTGCCCGACCGTGGTCTTGTCTATGTGGATGGGACCGAGGTTGGCGGCATCGTCGATCATATGAAGGACGAACTGTCGGATGGCGTGAGTGTGGTCACGTATTCCGGTCGGAGTTGGCATGGCATGTTGGCCGGTAAGGTGTTGCAGCCGGATTCAGGGCAGGATTATCTGAAGGTGTCCGGCCCTGTGAATCAGGTGTTGTCGAACCTGTTGGCCCGTATTGGCTTGTCTGACGTGTTCAAGGTTCGTTCGGATTCCACGAAAACGATTCCAACGTTCCAGTTCGACCGGTATTGCACCGCATATGATGGCATCCGCAGGATGCTGGCAGCGAATGATCTGAAACTCATGTTTCAGGAGGTTGACGGCACGGTATGGATGTATGCCCAGCCGATTGTCGCCCATGATGATACGGTCGATTCCGATCTGATCGATTTCAGCATCACGAAGGATTACCGGCGTACCAACCATATGATCGGCTTGGGCAAGGGCGATTTGAGGAATCGTCTTGTCGTCCACTATTATGCGGATGGTTCCGGCAAGGTGTCCAATACTCGCACGTTCGGTGGTCGTGACGAAATCGCCGCAGTCTATGATTATTCGTCCGCCGAGAAGGACGAGTTGGACAAGCAGACGAAGAAGCAGTTGCAGGATTTGCAGGGCGCTGGCGCTGTTGATGTGACCGTGCATGACGGCTTGTCTTTGGATGTTGGCGATAGGGTCGCGGGCTGCGATCATGTTACCGGCCTGACGGTTACCGCCATCGTGTTGAAGAAGATCGTGAAACTGTCTGGCGGCTTGCTGTCCGTATCGTATGAGGTTGGCGACGCGGCTTCCTCGAAGACGGAATATTCGAATTACACGAGTTCCTCTTCCTCTTCGTCTTCCGGTGATTCGACTGGCGGTGGCGTGTCTTTGACGGCTGGCCGTGGCCTGTCGATTTCACGATCAACGCGGATGTCGCTTCCGAGGATTTGGATTCCGTCAGGCAGGTCGCCGAGTCGGCGGACAGGACGGCTTCCGGTTTCGCGGCGCAGATCGGCAAGGCGAATCAGACCGCCGAGGACGCGAAGAGCGTCGCCGATGCCGCCAAGAGCGTGGCCGACAGCGCCAAGTCGGGCATGATGACCGACGCCGAACGGTCGAAGCTCGCTTCGGTCGAACGGGGCGCGAACGCCTACACGCTGCAGAAGGCGTCCACGGACGTGTTGGGCGGCGTGAAGGTGGACGGTTCCACGATCGTGAGCGTGGACGGCGTCATCAGCGCGCATGTCGGCGACGGCGCTTCCGGGAAGGCCGTGTTCCCGATCGGCTATGTGGTGATGAACACGACGGGCGTTGACCCTTCCGTGGATTTCGGCGGCACGTGGAGGCAGTTGCCTTCGCTTGGCTGCTCAATGTTTGAAAGGATTGGATAGTGAAGTCTGACGGTTACTCGAAGTACGTGTGCGACAAGTGCGGCAAGACCGCTTACGTCGCCGCTGGTGACACTGAGGCGCGTGAATGGTACACCGTGCGCCGCTATTCGGCTGGCAAGGCGACCCGCATCGCGGATGATGTGGCACCTGACATCTACGAATTGTGCTCCCAATGCAATGCGTCGTTCATGACGTTCATGCAGCAGGATGACGCTTCGTTCGAAGCATGGTTGAAGGAGGTTGGACAGTGACCATCGAACTGGTTGACGGCAAGGCCGGCACGGCTCATATTTCAAGCGAGGACAAGGCGATCATCCATCAGGCCAAGTTTTCGAAGTCCGACGTGGTGTTCGACTGGGGCGACGCGTTCAAGTGTTCGATGAGTTCGTCCAACAGGGCGACGGTCGGCACTGGTTGCGCGTCGATACAGGGCTTGGACTGGCATATCACGTCGGCGGAATCGGTGACGATTTCCAACGGGTCGCAGGGTATGAAGCGCAATGACATCATTTGCGCGCATTACAATCGTAACCCCAAGAACGGTAATGAGCTGGTGGAGTTGGTCGTGTTGAAGGGTTCGCCGAATGCGACTGCCGCCGCCGACCCGACCATTCCGTCAGGGAAGATATTGTCCGGCGCGGTTGACGCGTACATGCCTCTCTGGCGCATTCCGTTGGATGGCATCACGGTCGGTACGCCGGTGCGCCTGTTCACGCCGAGGGGGGCTTTGTGGGATTCCGTAACCCAGCCATGGAAGCCGCCGTATACTAATAACAGCCTCACTCTGTGTCGGGTCGGACGCGTAGTCACGGTCAACGGCAACGTCAAGTTCAACGGCAGTGGACAGCAGAACTACTCGACGGCGGTTGAGACCATCCCAGAAGCGTTCCGTCCGCTCGCCGACCAGAGCATCATCGCGTTCCCGTCCTGCGGTTTCAGCCTGCTTGTCATGCGTGACGGGAAGGTGCAGATGCTAGGCGACCCGAAATCCGCCTACTCCACGGCGCACGGCTGTTGGATGGCGGAATAGCTTTCCGTAACCCACGCGTTTGCGCCGATGCCGGTTCCTTATTCTGACTCGACCATCCGGTTGGATCGCTTTGGTGATGTCGTCACCGCAAGCGGCATCATCTCGGTCACGTCCAACTTATCCAATGTGACGAATCAGAAGGTGAATGAGACGGTACCTGATGGTTTTCGTCCAGTGTTCTCCGGCACGATCATGATGACTGGAAACAACGGACAAGTGTGGAACATCCGTTGCCATTCCGGCGGCGAATGCTATCTCTCGGGTTCTGCGTCAATCGGATACATGTACTCGGTATTAGGCGTATGGGTTGCCTCCTAGAGCATCCATATCATGTTGATAAGCGTAGCTTGAGCTCCGTCGCCGTAATGCGTGTATCCCAACCGGAGGGTGGACGTGTCTGGATTGTCGGACTGCTCTCCGATTGATGCCAGACCCTCGTTGAGGTACAGGGTTGGCGCGCACACCCTGTATGAGGGACGCATATCTTCGGGGATGCGGGCCACCTGATAGTTATTTTCCCAGCCGCCAGTGCGGCGAATCATCCCATACAGGATTACCAGACTGCCGGCCCGTTTGATCATCAACCCGCGTACGCCCCACCCTTTTGTGGCGGAGAACCCACTCATCATTTCCAATGGTTGCCAATCCGATTGGGTTACGGAAAACTATCCTCATGGGATCGGATAGCAGAGCGAGCCGACGCAACCCTGATTGCTGCCAGCGGCTCCCATGTTCGCGCATCGGATGGTGCCGTTCGGGTTGACGACGAGCATTCTCGACGTCTGCCCGCTCGACACGCACACCATTCCATTGACCTCGATAGGCGGGCGCAGTTCGGCGGGCAGCGTGTATTCGCATTGCACGCTGTCCCAGCTGCCTCCACCGAAGGAACCGGAGTATTTGACCAGCATCATCATGCCGGTGCGGATGACCGTGAAGCCCTTCGCGTTATACAGGGTTACGGAAAACTACTGCTTCGCGTCGAAGACGTGGACAGTCACGGCGATGCGATAGCTTAGCGACGTGCCGCTAGCGTTCCATGCGACAAGCTGAAATCCTTTTGCCGAATGACTGTTCGTAATCATCGAGATGTTGTTAAACGACGGCACTTTGTTTTTAGCGTCGTTCATCAACTGTAATTCAACGGAGTATGAATCCCAGTTTGCCGCTTCGATCGGCAGCTCGATGTCCATTGACGTGTTCGTGTTCGGCTTGAAGATCATGGACGCGACGCAGTAGGCGTCATAGCCTCTGGGCCGCGCGACCACGACCCATTCACCCAACTGGGTTACGGAATGCTATCAGCAGGTCAATATGAGTTTCTGCCACGCTTTCTGCATGTCCTTTAGGACGCTCAGATCGGGCTTCAAATAATATCTGGCGGTGGTTTGGATGTCGCTGTGTCCGAGCTGTCGTGCGACCACGCTGATGTCGGTTCCGGCCTTGATCGCCAACGTGCCGAACGTGTGGCGTAGGTTGCGTGGAGGCACGCAGGGGAGTTTCATTCGCCTGCACCAACTGCGGTAGTGGTTTGCCACTTGGTTCGCGTTCAGGTTGCCGACCAGCCGGCCAGCCTTCGTGCCGTGGCGTAGTTCCGCCAATCGTTTGACCGCGAACCGTGGCAGCGCGACGGTACGGCGGCTCAGATCGGTCTTCGGTTCGGTCACGGTCTCATGGCCCGCGACCCACTGCACCGACCTTTTCACCGTGACGGTGCCGCGACGCAGATCCAAGTCGGCCCATTCCACGCCGACCGATTCGCAGCGACGCAATCCCGCGCACACGGACACCAATAGCCACGCTTCGAGCGGATGCCCGTAGAAGCCTTTTAATAGTCGTCGGACTTCCGGCGCGGACAGTACTTGCGGTTCGTAGTGCCGTAGGTGTGGCAGGCGTATCTCGCGTCTGGTCACGTCATTGTCGGTCAAACCGCGTTTGAACGCGAGTCGCAGTATCGCGCGGAACACCGCGTAGGCTTTGCGTGCCGCTCCCGGCCTGTCGAAGGAGTCTAACCATGATTCGATGTCCGCCACGCTGATCGCGTCCATGTCCCTTCCGCTCCATTGCGGGAGGATATGGCAATTCAGGGCGCTTTCGTAGCCTACTTTGGTGCATTCGCGGAGTTTCGCACATGAGGGTTTCCAAACGGTGGTCACGAATGTGTCGAAAAGCATTGGTTCCTTTCCAATTCTGTTGAATAATCCCACACATCGTCATGTTGCTGTTGAACGGGTGGGTGTGTGGGTTTTCCTATTGTTCCATATCCCTGTTTTTAGGAGGATGTTTTGACTCAGATCAAATTCGATTTCGGCCATCCAAGCGCCGATGGCGTCGCGGTTTTGGCCGGCGAACTGGTGCATGTGGTTCCGACCGGCCGGTTCAAGGTCGGCAAGCGCATCGTCGTGCGCGACTCTTTCGACGTGCGACTGTCGGAAGACGGCACCGCCACCGTTGACGTTACGCCGACCGACAACACGTTCGCCTACGAGGTGACGGTAGGCGAATCGCCGGATGCCTGGCGTTTCGTCCGCTGCGTGCAGGTGCCGGACTCGAGCACGCCCGTGGCGTTCGCCGATCTGGTCGATGTGGACTCGAGTACTTTGTCTCCGGCGCTTAACACTGGTGCGGCTTTGACCTACCTGCTGGCGTCCGGCTTGCAGGATGCCCAGGCTTTGAGCGCGGCGAATCCGGGTCAGATGGTGTTTTATCCGGAGGGTCAGGCTAAGACGGTGGCTTCCCAGATTTTGGAGGATCTGACCGGTGCTCGTGCCGTGGTGGAGTCGCAGTCGGCTGCGGCTGCTCAGGCGGCTAATGCGGCGCAGGCTTCGGCTGCCGGTGCGCAGGCGGCGAGCGTGCAGGCTGCGGATGCCGTGCAGGCTGTGTCGGAGCAGACGGCTCAGGTGTCGGCCAACGCCGCCGTGGTGCAGTCTGTCGCCGATAGCATCAGCGAGTCGAAGTCGGTCGTGGAATCCCATGCGAATGAGGCTTTGACGGCGATTGACGAGGCGGTGAAGAGCGTGAAGGATAAGGCGTCCGACGTGTCTGGCGAGGACAGGACGGATACTGTGCCGACCGATTCCACCGATTCCGCTTCCTCTCAGGAGGCGTGACATGGGAGTGTTGCTTGACGGCACGAGGGTCGGCCTCCCGTATATGGCCAATGGTGGCGGGCCTGTGCCGATGAACGCGCTTTACGATGGCGTGCAGGTGTGGCCGCCGGCAGCCGAAACACTCGCGGACGTGTGGCTCAAACCTGTGGACTTCACCTCCCAGGCGCTCTACAGTGACCACCCGGAGCTTAAGGTGGCCGCGCAGAAGGTTTTCGCCGACGGGCATATCGAGGACGCGGCGTTGACGCTTTCCACGGCGGATACCACCGTGGCGAGCATCCATGACGGCACGGTCAGCTTCGTGAGCAATGCGTCGAATTTCCCCACCGTCCTCAAAAAGAATGCGTTCAGCGCCTGCCATGTGACTGTCGCTGATGGTGGGACTGCGCTTGGCGTCAAGCAGATCTTCGTGCAGCCCGACCAGCCTTCGACGGCTCCTGTCGGCAGCCTGTGGTGCCGCACCGAAAAGCTCCACAACGGCCTCCGGTATTACACAGGCTCAGTCGGCGATGACGCCCACGTGATGTGCTTCCTCATCGACCGTATGCGGGAAGTATGGCGCAGGGAATGGGATGACTGGAAACTGTTGACCGGAAAGGAATTGGAATGAGAATCAGGAATCTTAACCCGAAGCCGACGACGTTCACCGGGAACCCGCTGATGCGTACAAGGTGGAAGACCATATACAGGAACGGTGACGGCTGTTTCACGGTCAACAGCGGAAACAATGAGTCACACGGCCTTGATGCTGATTTCAGTCGTACCAACACGTCGTTCGACATAATCGCAAATTACGATACTGGCATACAGCGCGCTGATGTTGCTCCGTGGATAACCGGACTGCCGGATGGTCAGGTCTGCTTCCTTTGCGACGTCGAACCATTGCAGGACATCAATGTGATGATGCAGGCGTATGGCCAGACCGATAAAAACAAGAATTTTAACGTCTTTTCCGGCATCGTGAAAGCCAGTGGGGTTCCGGGCTCCCGGATTGTCGTCAGTGCCGCATGCCGGCATCAACTGGACAACAGGAATTGCGCGACCGTCAGATTCGCCAGCGACGCTGAGCCGAACACTGATGTGGCGCGGGTATGGGGCGTCGCAATCGTCACCGGAAAGGAGAAGGAGATCATGGACCTGTTGAATGTCGGCGCGTTCACCGCCCTGACCGCGCCCTACGCGGCGGTTCCGGACGGGGGGGGGGGATTCCTCCTAGCCCTCGTCGTCTTGACTGGGGGCTGGCGGCATGAGGGTGCGGAACTATGCAGCCAAACCGATGGCCGAGATCACCTCGTCAGAACGAATAGACACGGACATATGGGACATCCGTGGATTCGACAGGTCGATGCTGATGGAGGGATTCACCCTCAGATGCGACGCGACACTGGAAGAGCCGCCCGGCAATATCCGAATCGGATGGAATCCGACACTGTACCAGGCATCGCAACGGATCGCAGGCAACATCTTCAACAAGGACTGCTCGCTACCGCTCGTGACTTTCGTGATCCAGTCCGGCACGTGGACCATGACGCGCCTGCTCGCCACACCGGCACGGGAGGATGCGATCATACGCGCCATCGGCCTGGACTATTTCGACGCCGACACCGCACCCTACTAAACGGATTGGGGGTGGCGGCATGAGACGTAGGAACATCTTCCCGGATCCAGAATGCGCAGGCATGATGCACCCATATACCAACGACGGCACCAGGTCGGACTTCGTGAGGAACGAAGGAATGATGTGGATGCGGGCGGCAGTGACAGCTGTCGGAACACAGCAGAATTACGCACAGTACTCGCTGAACGAAGACAGAGTCCCGGTCGATGGGGCGTACCACGTCCGCCTTCTCGCACATGCCGAAGGCGGAGACGGAATGGCGCGCTGCTATGTCAGACAGCCGAACTTCACCTACCTTCCCTGCTACGCAGTCAATATCCCGGATGGCCAGACCATCGTCGTCGAAAGAGCTATCAAGGTTCCGGCAGGTTGCGGTGAGCTGATTGTCCGAATCTGTCCGGCCGCCGTCGTAGGCGCGACCGCGATGATGAGCCGGATCAGCATCGAAGCGGCCGACACATACGCTCTCGCTTCTGGGGGGGGGCTTCCGGGCTTCTTCACCGCGCAGACCGCGCCGTACTGATCTCAGGGCGGGTGACCGCCGATGAGACTCGTGAATCCAAGCACGTGGGCGACCAAGCCTGTCGACAATGGTTTCGAGGGGCGGACGGACGGACTGACCTATACCGGCACGGCGGACGATCCGCAGCTTTTGCGAGTATGGGGCAATATTCTGCCCGTTACGCCGACGAACGGCATGTATTCCGCGATTCTCACGGACATGTCATCCGGCGTTACCCCGACGGACGAGAAGAAAGTGACCATCGCGGATGGCGCGGCCACCATGCCCGCAACAAACGGATGGTGGTGGGACGGCATATTGCTCGCCAAGGGCGCGCACGTGACCATACCGTGCATCGGATGGTTCAGCGACGAGGACTGGCGTATCATGCAAGCTTTGCACGTCGTCTGCTTCTCCAGGGACACGGCAGCATACTAGCCCTCGGGTTGGGGGTGGTCGCGTGAGAATCAGGAATCTCTACGATCCGCCGACCCTGAAGGACCGTGATCCGGTTGTTCCGTGGGTGCCGAAGGACATCACGGCCAGCGCGAGGATCACCGACGAGGGGTGTGAGATAACCGTCACCGGCGATAGTGCCGGCTGGCTGTACCCGCCGCTGCAGGACGGGCTGGCGAAGATCGTGTGGGAGAAGGCGGACGGCGGCAACCTGATCGGTATCAACAACAACGATACGGTGGCCATTTACCCCGGTGTTACCGTGCTTGTCCGCCTGTGCGGTTACGAGGATGCCTCGCTCGTGACCATGCTCAAAAACCTCGGCCTGCCGCTCGTGTTCGCCGCCTCTGACCACCCGTATTAACCAATACCACAGCCCCGCCGTGTGCGGGGCTTTCCTGTAAGGAGATGTAATGTGCTGCAGAATTTTCTAGCCGGTTTCGGCGGTGTGGGCGGCGCGTGCGCCCTCATCACGCTCGGCCTTAAAGTCTGGCCGGGCGCTTTGGACGCGCTGGCAACCGGCCTGTACGCGCACGTGCAACCGGAACGCCTGCCATACGATTCGCCGCTCTCGCAGCATTTCGCCAAGACCCGACAACTCGGCGAACGCACCGAGAAATTCGACGACCGTATGGACGAACTTTGCCGTGACACGATCAAGAACACGATCATCAGCCTGATCTACGGCGACCAGTCGCACGACCACAGCGAGGCTGTTCGATACGAGCTCGCCAAACTCGAAAAACTCGACGCGCGATGCTGGATCGTCAACGCCGCCGAAAAATACTTGGAGGACCGACAGTGACGCATCTCACGATCGTGGGCGGCATATACCTGCTGCTGCTCGCGCTCGTCATCATATTCAATCATGGTGCGCACCGGCATTGATTTTCATATTAGTTTTCAAAGCCATCCCGCTTCGGGATGGCTTTTCTATTTGCCCCTTGACTTGGGGGCGGGAAGGAGAGGATGTGGGCATCCTCAACAACAAAGGCATGCCGAAGCACAAGCGTCTGCGTCGGCATATCGGCAAACCGTTGACCGCGTTGGCGGCGGTGTTGTGCGTCGCCGTCGCGCCGGTCGCCAGCGCGAACATGAACGTCATCGACGTGAGTGGATGGCAGTCCGCCGACGTGACGCGCGTGGTGGACGCCGACGCGGCCATCGTGAAGATCACGGAGGGTGGCGGCTACGTGAATCCGTCTTGGCGCAGCCAGACCGATTGGGCGCGTCAGACCGGCAAGGCTTGCGGCGGCTACCATTACGCGGACGGCGGCAACGTCACGGCGGAGGTGAACCATTATCTCAACCAGTTCAACGGTTATGTGGGCCAGTGCGTGCTCGCGTTGGACTGGGAGTCCAACGGCAACGCCGCTTGGGGCAACGGCGACTGGGTGCGCCAGTGGGTCAACCAGGTGTATTCGCGTACCAAGGTCTGGCCGATCGTGTACGTGCAGGATTCCGCCGTGTATCAGATTCCGTCCGACGTTCGCGCCCATTGCATGCTGTGGAAGGCTCAGTATGCGTCGATGAACGCGACCGGCTGGCAGTCCACTCCGTGGAACGCCGGAAGCAAGGGCGAGGGCATGGTGCAGTATGCGTCCACCGGCTATCTGAACGGTGTCGGCCCGTTGGATTTGAACCTGTTCTTCGGTGAGCGTGACGCATGGCAGAAGATCGCCGCAGGTGATCGTGGCAAGACCCATGCCGAGGTGAGGCATGATCCGGTCAGGCCGCAGGTCACTGCCACGCCGGATTACGATGACATGGCCACGAAGGTCATTCGCGGCGTGTATGGCAACGGCAATGAGCGTCGTCAGGCTCTTGGCGGTGCTTATGACAGGGTGATGGCGATAGTTAACCGGCGTCTTGGCGGTTCTGGCGTCGCGCCTGCCGCCGCGAATTGCGGCAGCGTATGCGTGACGGTACGCAGTGGCGACACATTGAGTTCCATTGCGGCACGTAATGGCGGTTCTTGGAACCAGTACACGGGATACCGTTCGGGTAATCCGAACGTCATCTACGCTGGCGAGATCGTGTGCCGTCGCACCGGCACGGGCACGGTCGCCACCGGTGGACGGTACGTGGTTCGTTCTGGCGACACCCTCGGCGGCATCGCCGCATATTACAGGGTCAACATGTACAGCATCCACGGGTATCGTTCCGGCAATCCGAACGTCATCTATCCGGGTGAGACACTCTACTGGTAAGGAGACTGATTATGGTCGATGAAGTCAAGGAGACTAATCATGACGGCGAAAAGCCGGAAGAGGAAACTGGCGAGGAAAACAACTACCTCCTGCCGGACAAGGCTTACAAGGCATTGAAATGGGTTGCGTTGATCGCTTTGCCTGCGGTCGCGTGGCTGGTCGGCGCGGTCGGCCCGCAGTGGGGATTGCCGCACTGCGGTGAGATCGTCACAACCATCAACGCGGTCGGCTTGTTCGTCGGCGCGTTGATCGGCGTGAGCCAGCTCACGGCGGCTAAGCCGGACGGTTCCGGCGAAAAATAAGTGTTGCACCTGTTTCAGGCACAACACTTAACCGTGATTAATTTTCGGGTGTGAGACTCAACCTCGCGCCGGAAAATCAACATCGGGTGTGGAAAAATTTGCGGAATTATAGTGTTCGTGGAATTTTTTACACCCGTTTTCTAACTTTTGCCCCTCTCTCAGCATGATGCTGGGGGAGGGGCTTTTTCTTGTTATTGGATTAGCGTATCTATGTTGTTCAACGTGATGTACTTAACCAGTAATTCACCCCATTTGTCGGCTAGCTCTTTCGTGTATACGGATGCCCGATAGATTATTTTGCCGTTTTTGGTGAGCGACATGTCACAAGTGGCATGGTTTTTCACCACTGCGAAGTTGCTGTTGTCAGACCTGTCAATCCACGAAAGTTTGCCTTCCCGCGCTAAACGCCACGCATATTTTTTCAGCTGGGCCACGATGTATTCGCAGAACTGGTCTTCGGTTATTTCAGCCTTCATTGTCGCCTAGCTTATACGAGTCGAGTTGCAGTGGCTTGTTCATCGTTTCCATCGCGGACAACCGTTCCTTCAATCCGGCATGACGGTAGTGTTCCACCATCAAGCGGCTGGAATGTCCAACAATCTCTTCCACCAATCCATAATCCACGCCCATGCTCATGAGTATGGTCACGACCGTGTGGCGTGTTTCATGTCGGCTGCGATGTTCCGCATTGGGTACGCCCGCGTTCTCCAAGAGTTGGCGGAAATTTTCAAGGTCTTCCTCCGGTTCGATGGGCGTGCCGTCATCATGCCGGAACAGCAATCCATATGGGTTCGGTATGTCATCGGTCGCTTCGAGATATGCTTCGAGTGTTTGAGCCAATGCCGGGATGATCGGCACTTTCCTGCCGCGCTTCGATTTCGGTGGCGTGAGGCACCATCTGCCTGTCAGTTCGATCATGTCGAAGCCGTCTGGAATGCGCCACCGCCATTGAGGGCATGCGGCTCCGCGCTTGTATCCGCATGGATAGACGCCATGCTTGTCTGGATTGCCGCATCCATGTTCTTTCTTCAGTTCCTCTAGCTTCCAGTTGACGGCGTATTCGCCGTATGGCACGCCGTTCATTTGGCCTAGTTCGAGGTCTTGGATGGATGCGCCGAGTATTTCGCCCGGACGCATGCCGGTGCACAGTCTGAACCATTCCTTTGCGGCGTTTCTCACGCCTAGATCGTTGGCGGCCTTCAGGATGCGTTTGGCTTCGTCCACGGTGAATGCGGTACGTTCGTTGGCTTCGTTCTTGCGACTGTCCACCAAACTGATGTCCTTGTCCTTCGGGGTTGGGACGCCGCCCATCGGGTTGGTGGGTAGGATGCGGTCTGACACCGCTGATTTGCATATCTGGTTCAATGTGGTGTGTACCTGCTTGCGTAGGCTGAGGCTGGCTTTTACCCGCTGTTCCTTGCCGTTGACTTTCTTGGTTATGCGTAGGCCGTTGACGATGCGGTCGCACGCTCCGCTGGTCAGGCTCGCCATTTTCTGCCGGTGGTATGGGAGCAGGTGTTTGCGGACGATTGTTCGATAGTTGGCGAATGTTTTCGGGTCTGCGTCGCGTTGCCTGCGTTCGAGCCATTGTTCGGCGTATGCTCCGAGTGTGATGGAGCTGTTGTTGGCGCTGCCGAATCTGGCTCGTTCCTGTAGTAGTTCCGTCAGTCGCTTGTTGGCGTCAACGTATTTTTTGCAGCTGTATGTTTTGCCGTCAACCTTGAACTCGTAGCTGGCGTAGATTTTTACGGTTCCGTTGGCTAGTCTCTTCTGGCGTTCAACCCGATATGGGTAGACGATGCCGTTTCTTGCTTTGCGCACCATGATTACCTCCTTGCCTCTATATTCTCAGACATTCTCAGACTTCCATTTACCCCTTACTTACGGGTTGAGTACACCTTAAGTACGGTGAAATCGTTGGAATGAAGCCGTTTTATCCAATCGTTCCAAGGGATATTCTATCAGACTTTCTAACTGTTAATCGGACGGTCACTGGTTCAAGCCCAGTCGCAGGAGCCACATGAAAGCCCTTGGAAATCAAGGGCTTTTTGTTACTCTAACGAATCAAGCACGTCGTCGATCAGCGTGCGCTCGTGCGGTCCATCGGTCTTGAGCCGAGGAAAGCGCCGCAACGCGTTGGCGGGACTTGCCCCGGCCGCGCGCGCCACATTCGATTTCGACTCGCCGTGCGCCAAAGCCGTTTCCGCAAGACGGTCCACCAGCGAGTCCGACACCTTGCGGATCTGCTCGGCAACCCACAACTGCGCCAGTTCGGGGGAGAGCGCGTAATCGTCCTGCAATTCGCTTGACGCTTCCTGCACGGCCGCCCACAGCACCATAAAAGGCTTCTGATAGTAGGTGATCCGATCGTAATCGGACTCGCTTTCCAGTTGCTGCAACGCTTTGCGCTGTGACGTGTTATCGCTCATACGTTCCATCGTATGCCGAGACACGCCCGGAGCCTGTGGATAACTCATCCTCCGACCACAGGGCCGTTTCAGCTGGACAAGCACAACTTCACACTGTCATGCTGGCGATTTACCACAGCACAACGCAACGGCGCAAACACAGCAACGTGAAGGAGCCATCATGGACGAACGTGAATATCGCAGGCGAATCCGACGGAACAGAATCGCACAGGAGGAAAAGAAGCGCATCCGCCAGCAGTTGCGCCAAACCATGGTCGTATGCGCTCTGGCGTGTGTCATGCTGCTCGTGTGCTGCCTATGGTCAGCCGAACCGACGTATGCGAAAACGAATGCGGCGACCGCGTCCGGTTCCTGCGCCGTCCTGATGCGATGGCCGCTGAACGGCGCGCAGGTGGTCGGCAAGTACGATGCGCCGAAACAACAGTGGCTTCCAGGCCATCGGGGTGTCGACCTGCTTGCGGACCCTCAGGAAGCCATCGTCGCGCCCGCGGACGGCGTGATCGCCTTCAGCGGCAACGTGGGAGGCAAAGCCGTGGTCACCATCCGGCATGGAGGCGACCTTTCCAGCCTGACCTCGACGTTCGAACCCGCCATTGCGGAACGCGATGTCGGCGCACATGTTGCGCAAGGGGAACGTTTCGCGCGTGTGGAGGGCGAATCCGACCATTGCGACGAGCGGTGCCTGCATTGGGGGATAAAATCGGAAGGACGGCAATACACCAATCCGGAAAGCAAAACCCGTACGGTGAGAATCGGATTGAAAGGCCTGTGAAACAGGGGTCGACAGAACCATTGATTTTGTCCATACGTCGTGGCCTCGTCGAAAAAAGTGAAGCTCTCAGGCTATGATGCTACATGTACGACGATTACGCAGGGGAGAAATGCCATGTACAAGGAATACACGCGGCCTTTGGAACAGCAGATCGACACGGATAAGAACATTTTCTCGGTGCTTGATGAACGAGCGAACCGCACTCCGAACGATTCATTGGTCGAATACAAGAACGAGCATGGCGAGTGGTCGTCGTTCAGCGCCACCGAATTCCGTGCCAAGGTCATCGCCATCGCCAAAGGCCTGATCGCCCAAGGCATCATGCCCGGCGAATCGGTGTCCATCATCTCTCACACCTGCTGGCAGTGGACTGCGCTCGACGTGGCCATCATGTCGATCGGAGCGCTCACCGTTCCCGTATACGAGACGAATTCTCCCGCGCAGGTCAAAATGATCTTCAACGACGCCAACGTCAAAATGGCGTTCGCAGAAGATGACGCGCAACGCGACAAGATCGAATCCATCAGAAACGAATGCTCCAATCTTGGCGACGTCTACGTCATCGGACTTGGCGCGATCGACACGATGATCGAATACGGACATGCCGTGTCCGACGCCGAATTCCAAGAGCGCGAACATGCAGTCAAAGGATCGGACCTCGCCACCATCGTGTACACCTCCGGCTCCACAGGCACGCCAAAAGGCATTGAGCTCACCCATTCCAATTTCGTGTTCATCACCTATTCGGGCATTAGCTCCATGCCCGATATCGCGATGAAGCCGAACCGTCGTCTGCTGCTGTTCCTTCCACTGGCGCACGTGTTCGCACGCTACATGCAGTTCTTCTGCTTCGCAGGTAACGTCTCGCTCGGCCTATCCAGCAACTTGAAGACGATCCTGGCTGATTTCAAAGCGTTCAAGCCGACGTTCATCCTTGCCGTGCCGCGTATCTTCGAAAAGATATACAATGCGGCGTCGCAAAAGGCCGGAGCCGGCCTCAAAGGACGTATTTTCGCAGGTGCAACGCAGACGGCGCGCGACTGGTCGTACGCACAGCAGTCAGGCGAAGGCATTCCGGTTGTCTTGAATCTCAAGCATGCGCTGTACAACAAGCTGGTGTACTCCTCGATCATGGACGTGTTCGGTGGCCATGTGGAATACGCGGTTTCCGGAGGCGCTCCGCTTGATTCATCCATCGCGCATTTTTTCAATGGCGTCGGGCTGCCGCTGCTGGAAGGCTACGGCATGACCGAAACCTGCGCTCCGTCAAGCGTCAATCCGACCTCCGGATACAAGATTGGCACCATCGGACTGCCTCTGCAGGGCGTGGCCATGGGTGTCGACGAGGAAGGTGAACTGTGCATCAAGAGCCCGGCCGTATGCGCCGGCTACCACAACAATCCCGACGTCACCAGGCAGCAGATTGTCGACGGCTGGCTGCATACCGGTGATCTTGGTTCCATCGACGACGAAGGCTTCGTCTCCATCGTCGGACGTAAGAAGGACCTCATCATCACCGCCGGCGGCAAGAACGTCTCTCCATGCGAAATGGAAGCGTCGATCATGACGTCGCCCGTGGTGAGTCAATGCGTGATGATCGGCGACCGCAAGCCGTTCATAGCGGCCATCATTGCGTTGGATCTTGGCGAAACGAACGCATGGCTTGCATCGAAAGGCGCGGAATGCGCGGCATCCCTCGAGGAGGCCTCCCGCAATCCGATCGTGCGCGCCGAAGTGGAACGTGCCGTCAACAAAGCCAACGAGCTCGCATCCCGTGCCGAATCGATCCGTAAGTTCGAAATCGTGCCGGACGAGTTCACCGAAGAAAACGGCTTGGTCACGCCGAGCATGAAGGCACGCCGTCAGGCGGTGGTTGATCACTACCGCATGCTGATCGACACCGTCATCTACGTTCCGAAGAAGTAGAATGCGATGATCGGCGGTAGGAATGTGCCGGCCGCAACATAAAAAGCTGGCTTCCGTCGCGGCGGTTCGACGGAGGCCAGCTTTTTCCATCTCTTGTCGGATTTCCTATGTCTGATAATCCGGATTACCTTGTTGCCGGTCTACAAGCCTGCTTCGGCGAGCGAGATATATCCCGGTTCGATCAGCGTTTTCTTCAGATTGCTGGCGCTGACCGCAAGCGCCTCTTCCTGAATGGTCGGCACTTTCATGTCTTCCATGGCGACGGATGAGATGAACGTCAGCTTCGCAAGTTTGCCCGACGTGTTGAGCTGCACGCAGGTCTGTGCGATGTCGGATGCTAAGGTCTTGCGATTTTCCAAAGCGGTCATCCACTGTTTGCCGTTCACGATATTCGGTATGGAGCTGACGTAGGCGCCGTAACCGGTGATGATCGGCCATTGCGAGTTCTGCTCGTCAAGGGAATCGCTGGTATCCTCCGTATCGGAATCGCCGTCATCGGATTCAGGCGCCTGCGCAGGATCGGGAACGGACTGTTTTTTCAGGTCTTTCTTGCCGGTGATATTGTCTACGATGCCGGAAATGGTGATGGATGGGTTGATGTCGGCCGCCGAACCGGTATATCCAAGATCGTTGAGCTCTTCGGAAGCATAGCCGGCCACATAATCATTGCAGGAGATGATGCCGTCGATGCGGGTATGGCGCGATGTGTCCTTATCCATGCCGAGACGTCCGGCGAGCGTGGATTTGACCCGCTCACTTTTCGCCGCGTCGAACGCCACGGACACCCAATCGGATTCCGTGCTCGACGAGGTCAGCGTGCCGGATGGGGAAACGGCCTTCCCATCTTTGAAATACGGTCCAAGCACTGACCAAATGCCTTTGAACACGCCTTGCGCGAAAGTCGCGTCCGCTGTGCTGCCGCTTTCATTGGCGGCATCGTAGGGGAGTAGCACTTCGATATGCTTCGGATTGTCGGAGCTGGTTTTGTCGAGCTCGAGCTTGCTGACCAGCTGTTTGGCTTGAAGCTGGCCGATCTGCTCGGCCGTGGTCATCGGCACGTACACATCCGGAGTGAAACCCTGCAGCGTGTTCGACACTAACACGACTTTCATGCCCTCGTTTTGAGCGAGCTGCAATGCGGAAACCAAACGTTCCGCGGATTGGGCGTAGTCCTGGGCGTCTTCGTCGGAGGAGCTCCCATTCCATGTGATGGCGTGCGACACATAGTCTCCATATTGGCGGTCGGATTCGGTGGTGTCGGCCACCGGCGCCACTACCAGAGTGGTTTTGTCGGAGGAATCCGCATCGTCGCTGGTGCTGTTGACGTGATTCACCACGTAATCCTGCACGCTTTGGCTTTGCTTGTCGAGACTTGGCGCCGCTTTGACGGTGATGTTGGCGCCTTTGACATCATTGTCTTTCAATGATGAAACGATTTCCGGCACCAGCTTCTCCCATTTGCTCAGAGGCGTCTGCTGGGAGATGGTGATGCCGTCCGAAGGGGTGAAGATCACCACGTTGCCGGCATCGGTGGCAGTGGCGGTGCTGGGGGAGTCCGTTTCATGCGATTGCGTTTCATTGGCGGATGAGCAGGCGCCCATGGTCATGATGAGCGAGGTCGATGCCAACAGTGCGAACAGACGTTTCGTCACGGTCGTGCGGTACAGTGTCATGCCGTTTCCTTCATGAAAATCGAATGATGATTCCTATGCTGAGCTCCGATTGTAATATCCGGACGTCAAAAAGGGCTGGATATGCGTGTGAACCATACATATCCAGCCCTTTTGAGCCTGCTGCTGGCCGTTCAGCCAAAGGTTATTCGGCTAGGTCATTCGGCCAGAGCCTTGGCGAGATTCTCGTCCAAAGCGTTCATGAAGCCTTCGGTGTCAAGCCAGGCCTGATCCGGACCAACGAGCATGGCGAGATCCTTGGTCATCTGACCGCCTTCAACGGTAGACACGATGACCTTCTCCAAAGTTTCGGCGAAATACTTGACTTCCGGAGTGTTATCCAAGTCGGCGCGGTGCTTGAGACCGCCGGTCCAAGCGAAAATCGATGCGATCGGATTGGTGGAGGTCTTCTCTCCCTTCTGCCAGCGGCGGTAGTGGCGGGTCACAGTGCCGTGTGCGGCCTCGGCCTCGACGGTCTGGCCGTCAGGGGTCATGAGCACGGAGGTCATGAGGCCGAGAGAGCCGAAGCCTTGCGCCACGGAATCGGACTGCACGTCGCCATCATAGTTCTTGCAGGCCCAAATGTAGCCGCCATGCCACTTGAGGGAGCTGGCCACCATGTCGTCGATCAGACGATGCTCATAAGTCAGGCCCGCTGCGGCGTACTTGTCTTTGTATTCGTTTTCGAACACTTCGGCGAACGTATCCTTGAACTGGCCGTCGTATGCCTTGAGAATCGTGTTCTTGGTGGAAAGATACACCGGATAGCCGCGCATCAGACCATAGTTAAAGCAGGCGCGGGCGAAACCACGGATGGAATCGTTCACGTTGTACTGCACCTGGGCCACGCCGCCGTCGGCACCATAGTTGTACACGACATGTTCGATCGGCTCGGAACCATCTTCCGGAGTGAAGGTGACGGTGAGCGTGCCTGCCCCCGGAACCTTGAAATCAGTGGCCTTATACTGGTCGCCGAACGCATGGCGGGCTACTACAATCGGCTTGGTCCAGCCGGGAACCAGGCGCGGAACGTTGCTCATCACGATCGGCTCGCGGAAAATGGTTCCGCCGAGAATATTGCGGATGGTGCCATTGGGGGACTTCCACATCTTCTTCAGGCCGAATTCCTTGACACGCGCCTCATCCGGCGTGATGGTGGCGCACTTTACACCGACATGCTCACGCTGGATGGCCTTCGCCGCGTCGACGGTCACCTGATCGTCGGTGGCATCGCGGTTTTCGATGCCGAGATCGTAATATTCGAGATCCACGTCGAGGTATGGAAGGATCAGGCGATCCTTGATATCTTTCCAGATGACGCGGGTCATTTCGTCGCCGTCGAGTTCGACGACCTTGCCTTCGACCTTGATTTTGGCCATGTGTTGCCCTCCTGTCGGGATTGAAGGTGATAAGTTCCTGTCTTATAACGAACGTGTTAACGGCACCTGTTAATGTCCAAAAAAACGGTGTGGCGGCAGGTGACACGCTCTTGCATACTGTCATTGCTGAGCATTAGCCTTGAAAACATGTCTCAGGAAATTGAAATCGGTTTGGGCAAGAAGGGCCGTCTGGCATACTCTCTGGACGACGTTTCCATTGTTCCCTCCCGTCGTACTCGCGATCCGCAGGATGTGTCCACCTCGTGGCAGGTTGACGCTTATGAATTCGACGTGCCGGTTATCGGCGCTCCGATGGATTCGGTGACCAGCCCGGCCACCGCCATCGCCATGGGCAAGATGGGCGCGCTTGGCGTGCTCGACCTCGAAGGCCTGTGGACCCGCTACGACGATCCGCAGCCGCTGCTTGACGAGATCGCCGAACTGCCGGCCGAAAGCGCGACCGAGCGTATTCAGCAGATCTACGCTGAGCCGATCAAGCCGGAGCTCATTGTCGAGCGTCTGCATGAGATTCGTGACGCCGGCGTCACCGTTGCGGGCGCCCTGTCCCCGCAGCGCACGCAGGACTATTATTCGACCGTGCTCGAAGCGGGCGTCGACCTGTTCGTCATCCGCGGCACGGTCGTTTCCGCCGAGCACGTCTCCCAGGATCACGAGCCATTGAACCTGAAGAAGTTCATCTACGATCTGGATGTGCCCGTCATCGTAGGCGGCGCCGCCAACTACACCGCGGCCCTGCACTTGATGCGTACCGGCGCGGCCGGCGTGCTCGTCGGCTTCGGCGGCGGCGCAGTATCCGCGAACCGCAACACCATCGGTGTTCACGCTCCGATGGCCACCGCCATCGCCGACGTGGCCGAAGCCCGCCGCGACTACATGGACGAGTCCGGCGGCCGTTACGTCCAAGTGATCGCCGACGGCGGCATGGGCGACTCCGGCAGCTTCATCAAGGCGTTCGCGCTTGGCGCCGATGCCGTGATGCTTGGCTCTCCGCTGGCCCGTGCCGAGGAAGCTCCGGGCAAGGGCATGCATTGGGGTGCCGAAGCCCGTCATCAGACGCTTCCGCGCGGCTTCCGCACGAACGTCGGCACCGTCGGCACCCTGGAAGATATCATGTTTGGCCCCAGCCACAATGCGGACGGCACCACCAATTACATTGGCGCGCTCCGTCGTGCCATGGCAACCACCGGCTATGTCGATCTCAAGAGCTTCCAGCGTTGCCCGGTCACGGTCGCTCCGACCCGCTGAACGAGCTTTGCGGTAAAGCCTGAATAACGGTTCATTGATCCTGTAGCGTCATGCTGCAGGATCTTTTTTTGTTATGTTTCCCCGGCTAAGAAAGTCAGGTTGGAATGATTAAGCTATACATCGCAAATGAAAGAGCAGAGGTGAGATGAATGGCAGCGCATAGAAGTGGCGATTCCCGACGTTTGGACCCGTTGTCCGGACGATTCACGGATTACATCGTGATCGATACGGAAACAACCGGATTGAGTGTGCGCAAAGGTGCCAAGCTCATTGAGATCGGCGCGGTCAAAATCCGTAATGATGAGCTGGTTGACGAATTCGACCAGCTCATCAACCCGTTCGAACACGTCCCGTCAAGAATCACTGGTTTGACGGGAATCGACGATGGCATGCTGCTCGGCAAACCGGATGTGCGTGAAGTCATGGATGAGTTTGCACGCTGGTGTTCGGACACAGCCGTGGTCATGGCGCACAATGCGTCCTTCGACATGTCGTTCCTCGACAATGCTGTACAGCTCGCTTACTCGGAGCGAGACGCGCGCTTTGCGCACCATTTCGTCGACACTCTGGACCTCAGCCGTCGACTGCATCCGGAAAAACGAAGCCACAAAGTTTCCACCCTCATCGTCGACTACCACATCGCCGACATGGAGGAGCACCGCGCATTGTCCGACGCCAGGCAGGAGTGGATGCTGTACCGCGCCATGCGTGACGAGGCCGAGCTGCTCGGCATGCTCTGACAGCCTAACGTCGTTCGAACACTTCGATCCGGTATTCTCCCACAGGTGTCTGTTGATTTGTGGATGGATTATTTGTTCGGCTTCGTGCCGCAGCAGGTGTCATCTCCACTGGCGGAGAACATTGCATTGGGTGCGAAGTTCAGAGCGAAACCGCTCTGTTGGTGGGAGACGTTGGCTGAATCGGATTTGGCGTCATTCGTGATATTTGCCCTCTGTGAGGGCTTCGTTCCGGCAACGAACGAGGCGATATCTCCTGGAACGCCTGCGCTACGTAACTGACGCACGGTGACTGGAACCGTGCCGATGCTGCTTTCCGAGGTGAACGCGACCACTCCGGCAGGGAAGAACGCTTTGAAGAAGTGGATTGGATTCAACTTCGTCAGTGTTAAGCAGCAGGAAGAATACGGTTTTCGCACCAATACTCTTTAAGCGTATGGGCTCTCCAAGGTCCGTGATGCTGGAGATGATGCTGAACAGCAGCAGCGGAACCACCAGTGCGGTAATTGCGTTGGACCAGATGGAACCCACCGCGCCGACATAATCAGTGTGGCCGTTGAAAGCGATTCCCAAAATGATACCGAATGCCGTTGCAAGCAACACGCGTGTGGTGAAACCCGCGTTTTTCTTACGTTTGAGAAACGCCAGGATGACGAACAGGATCGCGGCTACGCCGAGGGTGATCCAATCATATGCGATGTCTGACATTACTATCATTCCCTTCCCAAAAAATGGTGATACATTACGTGAGATACCCCCACGTTCATGTCGGACATCAATCTATCCGCTCCGTCTCCGGCGCAACGCCTTGTAGTTATTGCTGTTTTCCATAGTCGTCTATCAGACGGTAGTCATTCCGAGGCACGCATGCTGACATTCCAGCGCTCCACAAGTCATTCCGAGACGTGGTTGTTTTGCGTTTAGGGAGGGCTCGTTTTAAGATGGAACGTCGGATAACTGGCTTCGTGTCTGGATTTGTGAGAGCCGGAGGAATTGGAGATTAGACATGGCATTAAGTGCCGCGATTATTCTTGCGGCGGG
>OOAH01000893.1_pt1 | contig 31391 bp, 20 predicted proteins | sample 1671801 | NCBI WGS metagenome assembly OOAH01 (sample SAMN06348194, study PRJEB24527) | human gut metagenome | biome: human gut; feature: ankylosing spondylitis patient; material: feces | host: Homo sapiens | place: China | collected 2015-10 | reverse complement strand
AGCGGGCCGCAGTATCGCTACTGCGGCCCGCTTAACAGTATTACCACTCCCTTACTGCCGAACCGAAAAGACCGATTCGCTCCTTCGAAAGTCGTCTTTCGCAGAATTCCGACCGGATAAAAGGAGTCCCCCGGACACGGATATTTCGCAGCAATGCTGCCTTCGGTTACTTACGTTCCTTGATCTGGCCGCTGCGATAGGCCGCCAGCAGGTTCTTCAGGTCGTCGATCTGCACCTGCAACTCCTTGCCGATAGTCGTATCGCGCACCGTGATGCGGTCGGTCGTCGCCTCGACGATCACCTTCGTAGAGATGATGTCCTTTCCCTCCTCGACGGCCTTGACCGCCGACTCGAAAGGCTCGTGCTGCACCAGTTGCAGCCCGTGCGAATTGTAAATCAACGTATAACCGGCGATGCCCGTTTCGGAATGGTACGCCTTGGAAAATCCGCCGTCGATCATCAGCAGCTTGCCGCCGGCCTTGATGGGACTTTCGCCCTTGCAGGTCTTCACGGGCACGTGTCCCGAAATGATATGGGATTTCTCTGGATCGAGTCCGAAAGCCGAAAGAATCATACTGCACATCTTCGTATCATCCAAATGCTTGTAATAAGCTCCCTTCTCCTCGTGGTGCGTCTTCTTGTCCTCGATCAGGTAACGCTCCAGCGTTGCCATCTTGGCCTTGTCGAAGAACGGGGATTCGGGGCCGCACCACAAGTACCACATGTAATCGAGCGCCATCTGCTGACTCTTGGCCCCATTGCCACCGAAATAGGCCTCCCGGGTCAGGCGGTCCAGTTTGTCCAGCAGGCTCCGTCCGGCATAGGGTTTTCCGTCCACGATGACTGTTTTGAACTCCCCTTCGTCGGTCATCGGAATCGAAGCGTGGTACATCAGGTTCGAATTGACGATCAGATACATACTGCCCTTCGAAAAGAGCAGCCGGATATGTTTCTGTAGTTTGTCGCTGTTCAGGAACGAGGCTTGCAACGTACGAATAAGCTGATCTTCGCCCGGAGTCAGCTTATAAGGATCCCGGGGATCGACCGTCGGAAAGTCGGCGTCCTTCAAGGGATAATCCTTGCCGTCGATCTCGATGGTTCCCTTCTCGTAGTCGATTTTCTCCAACAAAGCCCGCCCCTCCATCTTGTATTCGGGATGGCGCTTGATCATCTGTCCCTCGATCTTGAACTGGATCACCGAAATCGCCTTGTGCATCTGGGCCATCAGCAGTACATCGCGCTCCGTAACACCCGAATTCTGCATCACTTTGGGCTGGTAGGGCTTGCAGGGTGAGTTCTCATAAACTTCCATGGCGAAGCGGGCCAGCGGCAGCAGATTGATGCCGTAGCCGTCCTCCAACACATCGAGATTGTCATAGCGGGCCGACACACGGATCACATTGGCGATCGAAGCTAAATTTCCCGCCGCAGCGCCCATCCAAAGAATGTCGTGATTACCCCACTGGATATCGTACATCTTGTACTGGGCCAGCGTATCGAAAATGAAGTGCGGACCGGGCCCCCGATCGAAAATATCGCCGATGATATGCAGACGGTCGATCGTCAGGCACTGGATCACATTGCTCATGGCGATAATGAAAGCATCCGCCCGTCCGATCGAGATGATCGAATTAAGAATCCCGTTGAAATAACTCTGTTTGGGCGATCCCGGCGAATCGGATTCGTGGAGAAGCTCCTGAATGACATAGGAAAAATCCGGAGGCAGCATCTTGCGCACCTTCGAGCGGGTGTATTTGACCGAAACGGCCCGGCAGACCTCTGTCAGCTGGTTGAGCGTAACCTTATACCAGTCGTCCAGATTCGATTCCTTCTGCTTGATGAGTTGCAGCTTCTCGGCGGGATAGTAGATCAGCGTACAAAGCTCCGTCATTTCGGATTCGCGCAAAGTATTGTTGAAAACCTCGTGCACCTTTTGCCGGATCACGCCTGAAGCGTTCTTCAGCACGTGGCGGAAAGCCTCGTATTCACCGTGAAGGTCCGTAAGGAAATGCTCGGTACCTTTGGGAAGGTTCAGAATAGCCTCCAGGTTGATGATTTCAGTCGTAGCGTCGGCAATGGTCGGGAATTTCTCCGAAAGCAAATTGAGGAATTTCAAATCGGCCGCCGAATATGTCTTGTTCACAGATACACTCATTGCAATAAACATTTTGGGCAATTATATATTTCAGTGTACCATCATCCGAGATCGCAGCATCGCAAGGGTCGCCTATTCGCAGCTTGTGGCTGCGTCTGTAATGCAATTCTCCCCTACATCCCCTCCTCGGAGGAACTTGGCGCTACATTCCCAAAGAGATCCACCAAAATATATCATTGCGATATTTTTTACTAAATTAAATACTTTTCCACAAAGTGCCAAATATTTCGGACTCAATTCCCGGAATTTCCTCCAGCTGCTCCTCCCCGGTTCCGAAAGACGCAAAAAAAGATTCCCGAAATTACTTCGGGAATCTTCGGTTTCGGTCAGCGGCCGAATTACAACACGCTAACGATTTTCATCGAATTTACGGTCTTCGGACACATCTTGCCCACCGAACTGAAAGCTACGGAAGAGATTCCGCTCTTCGAATTAGACTCGGGGAAAAGTTCCTCCACCGGACTGAGGTTAGCCTTGCTCACCTCGAACGGTTCACATCGGTAAATATTACCATACTCTCCGGCCTCGTTCTGTGCTACGATATAAGCGTAAACCATAAGGCCCTCAGGAAGCTTGACTATATCCATCATAGAAGTATTTGCATCAAAGCCCATACTCATAATGTAAGACAAAACCACGTCGTCAGACTCACCCGAAAAATCCACATCGGTCACCAACATATTCCAAACCTCGGCACACTCTTCGGAGAACTGGGGTACGTATCGCAAGAAATAGGCACCTCCGTAATCATCGGGCTTATACGTAGTCGGATCAATTGACGAAGCCTCCTCACCGTCATACAGACGGACATCCACGCTCTCCACCGTAGCATCCGAAGCGACATATTCCAACGTTTCAAAGTCCTTCACGCTGACATCCGTCGTCGGACGACCGTACTCATCCATACCGCACACGAATACGACATACCCCGTTTTAGGCAGCAAACCAGTAAAAGTGAACTCCTCCAAATCACCCGTCATCCGCTGTTTCTTCATAAACTCGGAAACAGACATCTGGTAAGCCTTGGCCAAGTTAGCGATAAAAGAAGGGAGCAGCTCTTTCAGTATCGCGGGGTCGTTTTGACATTCCGAACTATACTCTTCAGCTGTCAGCGCATAGAAGAAATAGGGCACCTTCTTATCGGAAGGAGTAAAACTCATTGTTACGGACGTCGATTTAGGCTCAACCGTCCATTCGAAAGTACAATTCTCCTCCTCCAGGCCGGGCAACGTTTTCGTCGTAAACTCGGCAACGATTCCGTTAGCGACAATTTCAAGGTTCTCATTGACACCGGCAACGACAACCGAGTAGGATGTACCCGCCGACAAACCGGGGACATCCAATTCCAAAGGAGTTACACTACCATGCAACCGTCCCTGCTGAGTAAGCACATTGTAAATATCAGCAACAGTGGCTCCCTGCGACATATATTCCGCCTTATAATAGTTGATGACACCTTTCGCAATATCATTATCCGTAATTCCGGGAATTTGCTGCTCCAGGAACGCCGTCTCAAACACCACAGCCATAAAAGACTGGGACTTGGCATTCTCTGTAATCGCCTCGAACGTAGCAACCGAACTGTAATAAGACGTGTCGGAGAACGTCACCTTATATTCGCTCTCGACAGGATCTCCTCCCGTTCCGTTATTGCCACCGCCACCGGTGGTTTTGTTTTCGTCGTCGCTACAACCGGCCAACGTCGCGAATGCTGCCAAAGCAGCCAACATAAACATTTTGATTTTCATACGTATTAAAAAATTATTGGGTTTATTTATGCAAATTTCTTCGTTCCTGCTCCTCATTTATTCAAAGGGCATCGTTGCAAATATAGAAATTTATTTCGAATCGGCCTGAAAAATCGGATAAAAAAAACAACATTTCCTCCGCTTTGCGAGCGATTCCGGCATACTCGCAGACTTTATTCACGAATAGAACGGAATAAAGGTCGCTCTTCGTATAAAAGAGATGGCTTTCTTTGAATACGGGACAACCCGATATCCTCCCGCCACCGGTTGCGGATCTCCTCCGCAGCATATCCCTCGACAACCATCCGGCACACATATTCCACCCCGCCTCGTATCGTTCTTCGAGAATCGGTCCGTCGATGAGCATTCCGTTGAGATTGGGCCGCTCCGGGCCAATGGCTTCCCGCTCGAAACCTACGCAGGCATCCAATCGCTCTATATAATTTAGGTATAACACGCCCGCATCCAACCTGTTCACGCCACCTCGAACGAGTGCATCGCCTCGTCGGAAGGCCTCCGCGTGTTCCCGTCGCAGAGCGACCGGATCGGAATACCTGTCGCCGCATCGACGGAACCTCCCATGTGCTCTCCGGAATCGGCCGTTCCCCGGAATCCGTGCTCCGGAGCGAAGATTGCAGTCACATCGAATCCCCTCGCGTGAAGAATATCGACCAAATGCCGTTCGCCGATCCTCGAAGTATGATTCGCAAGCAAGGCCACACGCTTCCCTGCAAGCCGGGGATAATACATCGCCGTATCGGTCGTACCGACCCGTACGGACTCCGTCGGAACCGGGCTGATCGCATCCGACAGTAAATTCCGCGCTGCGACGACATCTGCCGCCTGTCCGGAAGCAACAGATACGAAAAAACGGATAAACCTAAAAATATCAGTCAATCAAAAACAGAAAATTTACTATCTTTGATTAATTGAACTTATACCATATAAAAATGAAAAACCGTCTGATCCAATTTTTGCCGGTATTGCTTATCGCTTTTGTTTCTTTTGCTACACTCGGAATCGTTCAAGCCCAAAACCGTAACCCTTGCGCAGACACTCCAGATGCGGAGCGACTACTCTCTGAACTCACTACGGCATGCTCCGAGCAGTCTTCGGAAAAAATCGAAAAATTCATCGAAAAATGGGAGCAGGAAAGCCGAACCGCGGCGATATACGACACAAACGATAAGCTAACAACAACTGTTTATCAACTTTTGGACTACCTAATGGAAAAATATTATTTCAATAACAAAGAACTCTCTCCGGACAAACAGGGGCGGATCGTCAACGGCAACTTGGTTTTTCCGGGAGAAGTTCCCGTCTATATTTTAAGTGACGAAGAATATCTCGATTGTTTCCGTCCTGAAGACTTATCGTCGCATCAATGGTTTTCCCAAATGGATTATACACCGCAACGAATCATCAAAGGGTACCGTCCCTGCAATGCGCCTCAACAAATTCGGTTCTTAAAACTCATTCCATCTTACAAAAAAGCCATTGACAGTTTTATCGACTCCGAAGTCAAAAAGTCGAAAAGCTTTATTTATTCACAACATGCTCTCAACTTTTATACAAGTAAATTTCCCGTGTGCTATTCATCCTTTTTACATTATCCGAATCCACGATCATCACCCTACTTCAGCTATATCGTAATAAACACTTCACTCACGGAAGCTATCATCCAATGCGACTACGGATTCTGGGGTGAAACGGACGCCCTGCAAAAAAAGAATGGAAAATGGGGACCCGCAGCAGAAAATACGATTTCGATCCATTCGATCGAATAAAACAAACTTAAAACAAGAGGGGGGGCGAAAATAAAATTTTCGCCCCCCCTGCAATATTCTCACATCCCCACGCTTACGCCTGTCCGCCGAACTCCATCAGGTAGGCCTTGATGAATTCGTCCAGGTCGCCGTCCATCACCCCCTCGACATCCGAGGTCTGGACTCCCGTACGATGATCCTTCACCCGTCGGTCGTCGAAGACGTAGGAGCGGATCTGCGAACCCCATTCGATGCGTTTTTTCGTAGCTTCGAGTGCCTGCTGCGTAGCCATGCGCTTGTCCAGCTCCCGCTGGTAGAGTTTCGACTTGAGGATGCGCATGGCATTTTCGCGGTTCATCAACTGCGAGCGAGTCTCCATATTCTCGATCAGATACTCGATCGGCTCGCCCGTATCGGCATCCTTGCCGTGATAGCGCAACCGGACCGCCGTTTCGACCTTATTGACGTTCTGGCCGCCCGCACCGCTCGACCGGAAGGTATCCCACTCGATGTCCGCAGGATTGACCGTGATTTCGATCGTATCGTCGATCGCCGGCGACACGAACACCGACGCGAAAGTCGTCTGCCGCTTGTTATTGGCGTTGAACGGCGACAGGCGCACCATGCGGTGCACGCCGTTTTCGCTCTTGAGGTAGCCGTAGGCGTATTCGCCCTCGAATTCGAGCGTGCAGGACTTTACACCTACCTCCTCGCCAGCCTGATAGTCGAGCACCTTGACCTTGTATCCGTGCGCCTCGCCCCAGCGGGTGTACATGCGCAGCAGCATCCCCGCCCAGTCGAGCGCCTCGGTACCGCCCGCACCGGAATTGATATCCATGATAGCGCCCATACGGTCCTCGTCACGGCGCAGCATGTTGCGCAATTCGAGTTCTTCGATGCGGTGCATCGCACGCGCATACTGCTCGTCGAGCTCCTGCTCGGTCACCACGCCCTCCTTGACGAATTCCGGCATCAGCCGCAGGTCCTCGACCTCCTTGACCACAGCATCGTACTCCTCGACCCACGCCTTGATTCCCGCCACGCGGCGCAACTGTTCGCGGGCCTTGTCGGGATTATCCCAAAAGCCCGGAACCTGCGTCTTCTCCTCCTCGTTCTGGAGTTCTATTCTTCGCTGATCGATGTCAAAGACACCTCCCCAACGTATCCTGACGTCTTATAGCCTCTTTAATCTGTTCTGCAAGTACCATATTTTCCGATTGATTTTTACAGGCGAGGCAATCCGTACAGACTCTCCCGCAAGGATAGCCGCCTCTCCTGTCTTTCTTCCAACAAATGTAAACAAAATTTCCGGTTTTCGGAAATAGGAACCGGGCTCGTTGCCAATAAAAACGATCCCGCCCTGGCAGCTCCTGGCCGAAAAAAGTCGGACGCCCAAACCCTTCTACCGAAAAGATCGCCTCGGGCAACGGGCTACCGAACGTTATCACAACCCACCGATCGAAAACAGGCTCCATCACACCGGCACTGACCGTCCGAAAACCGTTTCCTTCATCCCTTCCCAAAACCGTCCGACGCATCCTTGGATTATGCCGAACACGCTCGAAGCCGCCGACTACCGCCCGGACAGGTTCATCTTCAGTTTACGCTCCGCGAACTCCCGGATAAAGTCGGCCGTACCTTCGATCCCCAGCACCGAGGAATCGATGCAGAGATGGTAGGTTGCGGCTTCGCCCCACTTGCCGCTGCTGAAATAGTCGTAATAGGAAGCCCTGCGGGCATCCGTACGCTCCATCTGCGCTTCGGCCTCTTCGGGCGTTACGTTCTCCTGCTCGCAAAGGCGACGCACCCGATCTTCCGGAGCCCCCGTAACGAAAACATTCACCGCGCGGGGATGATCCCGCAGGATATAGTCGGCACAACGGCCCACGAAAATACACGACTCCCGCGAGGCGATGTCGCGGATCACGTCGCTCTGTATCTTGAACAGCGCCTCGCTGCTCAACACGTCGGTCATCCCGCACTCGTCGCCCCCGAAAGGCATGCGCAGGTAACCGATCAGCGAGGAAAAGAGGCTCCTCGACTTCTTCTCGTCGGCCTGCTCGAAAAGTTCCGTGCAGAGGCCGCTCTGCTCGGCCGCCAGATTGATCAACTGCTTGTCATAGACGTGCACGCCCAGACGACGCCCCAGCGCCTCGCCGACGGCTTTGCCGCCGCTGCCGAGCTGACGGCCTATATTGATAACGAACTTATCCTGTTCCATAGTGCAACGGTTTTTATTCATTCACTCTGCGATCGTTTTCGACTTCGGCTCCCGAAACCTCGCCTCTCCCCGCAGCGGCCTTGGCCTTGAACTTCCGGAATTGGCAGAACAGCATGACACCGGCAACCAGCGAAGCCAGGAAATCCGACAGCGGCATCGAACACCATACGCCCCAACTGCCGTCCCAGGGCGTCAGCTCGTCGAAGATGCGGGGCAGGAAAATCAGACCCGGCATCAGGAAAAGCAACTGCCGCGACAACGAAAGGAAGATCGCCTTGCCCGCCATGCCGATACTCTGGAAAAAGTTGGTCGTCACCATCTGGAAACCGATGATCGGGAAGCAGAAGAAGACGATGCGCATACCTTCGGCCGAAAGACGGACCAACTCCGGATCGTCCGTGAAAACCGACACCGCCAGGCGCGGCGCCAATTCGCCGATCAGGAATCCGAGCGTGGTGACGCAGGTAGCGCCGATGATCGTCAATTTCAGCACCCGATCCACCCGGTCGAACTGCCGGGCACCGTAATTATACCCAGCAATGGGCTGCATACCCTGATTGATGCCCATGACGATCATCACGAAGAAGAATCCCAACCGATTGACGATACCGTAAGCACCGATATTGAGATCGCCGCCGTACTCCTTGAGCCCCTTGTTGATCAGAATCACGATGAAACAAGCCGCAAGGTTCATCAAGAAGGGCGACATGCCGATAGCCAGCACATTACGCACGATCTTGCCTTTCAGCCGGTAGATGCCGCGCCGGAAATGCAACAGCTCGTTCCTGTCCGAAAAGATGCGGAACTGCCAGACGAGCGCGAGTATCTGCGCCAGCACGGTCGCAATGGCCGCGCCGCGAATGCCCCAGCCGAAGCCGAAGATGAACAGCGGGTCGAGAATCGCATTGATCGTCACCGTCAGGATCGTGGCGTACATCGCCTTGCGCGGGTGCCCGGCGGCACGCAACACGGCGTTCAGACCCAAATACATGTGTGTAACGACGTTACCCCACAGAATGACGGACATATACTCCCGGGCATAGCCGATCGTCGCATCGCTGGCTCCGAAAAAGTAGAGAATCGGATCGAGAAAAACCAGCGTCAGCAACCCGAAAGAGATTCCGATAATCAGGTTGAGCACCACGACATTCCCCAGAATCCGCTGGGCCGTTTCGTAATCCCGCTGCCCCAGGCGCATCGACACCAGCGTCGCGGCGCCCACACCCACCAACGAACCGAACGCCGCCGCGAGGTTCATCAGCGGGAACGTCAGGGCCAGCCCCGAAATGGCCAGCGCCCCCACGCCGTGCCCGATAAAGATGCTGTCCACCATGTTGTACAGCGACGAGGCGGTCATCGCGATAATGGCCGGCACGGCATATTGAACGAGCAGCTTGCGGATACGCTCGGTTCCCAGCTCCATCGCCGCTCCTTTTACTTCACTCATACACAAGTCCTCCCTTCAATAATCATTCGACGCACGAAACGGCTGCGACGGACTTTCCGCCCCGGCAACCGCCCGCACGATCCAAACACACCGTTCCCGTCCGGAATACACCGAACAGGAACGATCGATTTATCAATACTTTAATTAAAACGACGAAACGCTATTCGATCTCCCAGTCGCAGCCGTCCTTGCGGTCCTTGACCCGGATACCGATGGCCGTAAGCTCGTCCCGGATCTTATCCGACAGCGCCCAATTCTTCTCGGTCTTGGCCGCCTGCCGCAGGTCGAGAAGCATATTCACCAACGGCGTGACCAGATCCTTGCCGCCGGCCGAAGCCGCCTTTTCGTCGCGCAAACCCAGAATATCGAACACATAACGACGGACGATCTCCCGGAGCTTCTCCAGGTCGGCCGCCGTGATCCGCTGCTGCCCCTCGACCAACTGATTGATGATGCGCACCCAATCGAACAGTGCGGAAATCGCCATCGGCGAGTTCAGGTCATCGTCCAACGCTTCGCGGCAGCGGGTTTCGAGCTCCGCAGGATCCACCGTGGATTGCTCCGACGGCTTGATCTTGTCGAGCGCCTCGACAGCCTTCATCAGGCGGTCGAGTCCCTTTTCGGCGGCTTGCAACGCCTCGTTCGAAAAGTCGAGCGTCGAACGGTAGTGGGCCTGTAATACGAAGAAACGGATCGTCATCGGCGAATAAGCCTGCGTCAGCAACTTATGATTGCCCGTGAAAAGCTCCTCGAGCGTGATGAAGTTGCCGAGCGACTTGCCCATCTTCTGACCGTTGATCGTAATCATGTTGTTGTGAATCCAATACTTAGCCGAGTCGTGGCCGAGCGCCGCCGTCGATTGCGCGATCTCGCATTCGTGATGCGGAAACATCAGGTCCATACCGCCGCCGTGGATGTCGAACCGCTGGCCCAGGTATTTGGTGCTCATGGCCGAACACTCCATGTGCCAGCCGGGGAAGCCGTCGCTCCAGGGCGAAGGCCAGCGCATGATATGCTCCGGCGAAGCCTTCTTCCAGAGGGCGAAATCGCACGAATGGCGCTTATCGCCCTGCCCGTCCAGCTCGCGCGTGTTCGTCAGAATATCGTCGAGGTTGCGGCCCGAAAGACGGCCGTAGCTGTATTTCCGGTTGTATTTCTCCACATCGAAATAGACCGACCCGTTCGATTCGTAGGCGAAACCGTTGTCGAGAATCTCCTTCACCATGGCGATCTGCTCGATGATATGGCCGCTGGCGCAGGGTTCGATCGAGGGGGACAGCACGTTCAGCTCGTCCATCGCCCGGTGGTAACGCTCCGTGTAATAGTGCGCCACTTCCATCGGTTCGAGCTGCTCCAGCCGCGCCTTCTTCGAAATCTTGTCCTCACCGTCATCGGCATCGTGCTCCAGATGTCCCACGTCGGTCACGTTGCGCACGTAGCGCACTTTGTAGCCGAGCGACCGGAGATAACGGAACAACAGGTCGAAGGTCACCGCCGGCCGGGCGTGTCCCAGATGCGGATCGCCATATACGGTAGGTCCGCAGACATACATTCCCACATGCGGGGGATTGATCGGCTCGAAGGTTTCCTTGCGGCGGTCGAGCGTGTTGTAAAGGGTCAATTTCGATTCCATAACAAGCAATATCTTCCGAGCCACAAAATTAACATTTTTCCCACAAAAACAGTAAAAACGAAGACAAAGTTTGCAGTTCCGCCATCGTTCGGAGCAACACGCTCCCGACCTGATACCGCATAAACCCCGAATAAAATATGAAGCACCCTGCAAATCAAAAATAAAAATCATTTGCAAATACAAAATATTTTATCTATTTTTCAGATAGATAAAAACACATTTCTCTTCACACACAAAAAACTCCCGGACAGAATCGCTTTTTTAAGACCGGCCTCGTTTCTGCCGAAAATAAAAACCCGCCGTAGGCCCGGCACTAAAACCTTTTATACTATGAAATATTTTAGATTCGTATGGTTGTTGATGATCTTCGGGGGGGGGGATTTTGGGTTCCTCGCTCTTTGCCGGGTGTAACAACGACGATCCCGTCACACCGGATGCACAGCCTGAAATCGTATTCGCCAAAGAGAGCCTCGATGTTCCGGCCGAAGGAGGACCTTTCCAAATCGAATACACGATCGAAAACCCCGTCGCAAATGCGACCCTGTCTGCCAAATGCAACGACAGTTGGATAACGGACATCGATACCAAAACCGCAGGGGTCATCTCTTTCAACGTAACCAAAAACGAAACAGCGGAAAAGAGAGAAGCAATCATCGAAGTTTCGTACGCGGATATCCAGCCGGCGCCTTCCTTTACAGCAAAACAGGCGGCCCGTCCGGAGGAGGCATTTACGATAACGATTTCGGACATCACCACAAAAACATTCCGAACTACAGTCCGTCCCGGAGACCAGGAAATGTATTATCTGTTGAACATCATCCCCTCCCGGGCTGCCGCCGATTTCAAGACGGATGACGAGCTCTACCAATACGACATCGACTTCTATACAGACATGGACGCAACGGGCAGCGGCTGGCAAAGCTGGGCGCAAGAATACCTCGAACAGGGGACTATTGCAGACAGGCTGATCGAAAACATGGAACCCGATACCGAATACCTCGTTTACGCATACGGCGTGGATCCCATCACGATCGAAAGGCTGACCCCAATCTCAAAAAAGACGCTCACAACCCTGGCACCCCAAACAATCGACACAAAATTCGACATACAGATCGTTTCGACCGAAGGTCTCAACATCGACGTTCTTGTCAAAGCGAACGATTACGACGGCCATTTTGTCGCAAAGATCTACGGCAGCGTCGATGCGGCCGATACGGATGCGACCGTTTTGGAGAAAATATCGGAAAGTTGGATCGACAACGTAAAGATCTACGGATGGATGGGCTACACGGCCGAAATGATCCTGAGCCAATATACCTTCCAACAATCCAGAGAAATCCAGGAAACGCTCGAACCGAACTCCAAATACTACATTTATGCCTTTGCCGTCGATGACGAAGCCCTGCGCTGTTCGGACATCGTATTCATCCCTATTACGACAAACGACACATCCATACAACATTGACGACGGCAACCGTCGAAATTACACCGATCGCTACGCCTCTCCTGAAAACTACCATTCAGGAGAAAAGCATCAGACCGGCTCCATACGAAAAATTCCCGATCAGTCCGGACATTCAGTCCGGACTGATCTTCTTAACAACCGACAGACGACTATCTCGACCGTCTCCTCACTTAAAAATATCGTTTCAAACTTCGTCGAACGAGATAGTCCCAATTTTTCAACCAATAAAAACACACAATAAATTAAAAAAGACAAAAACATTTGCAAATACCGAATATTTTATCTATTTTTTCCAACAAAGAAAAACAACATCTCTATTACATGAAAGAAAACACTTAAGCAGAAAGCGCTTTTTTTTAAGACCGGCCTCGTTTCTGCCGAAAATTAAAAACCTGCCGTAGGCCCGGCACTAAAACCTTTTACGCTATGAAACACTTTAGATTCGCATGGATGTTGCTGATGTTCGGGGGGGGGGATTTTGGGATGCCTGCCTTCATGCAGCGACAAAGACAACGGTATGGAACAGACGGAGCCGAACGACCCGGACGACCCACAGGGACCCCAAATTCCGGACGATCCCAATCCGCCCATGACCGGGTACATCGCCCATACGATGACCGAAGGCGAACTGATGTACTACGGGCATGACAGTGAATACAGCAAAGAAGGCGGAGCCGTTTATTTCCTCTACCTGAAAGACCTGAACAACTCTGCCCGCGGATGTAGCGTATGCTTTTATGTCAATGTCCCACGACAGGAAAAGGGTAGCTTCACCCTTCCGGCCGGGAAATACACCGCCTCCTCCACTTGGGAAATAAATACGTTCAACAATAAAAATACGACTAGATACCGTTCCAACTGGAATGTGGTCGCCCCCAAATGGACACAATACGTTGCCGAAGCCGGAGAATTCGAAGTCGCCATCGGCGACAACATGACCTACACGATCAGAGGCCACATGAAAGGCGGCTCCATTCAGGACGGGGGTTCCATTATGGAAAACGAAGCGGGCGTAGCGTTCGCATTCACAGGTCGGTTGCTGATTTCCGATTACTCGGAAGACTATGAAGACCCGGATGATCCGGATACTCCGGATGATCCCGCACCCGAAGTGCCTGAGGTAACCATGTCCACCGGCTCCCTGTATCGTTACAACGACAACATCTATTATCTCCAGCTCAAGGATGCCAATCCCGCCGATCTCTACGAGACAACCTTTTACTTGAAGCTGCCCGCTTCGGATTCACCGTTGTTGGCCAGCGGCGACTATATGGCAGCAACGACAGGCGAAGAGATGACCATCGATGCGAGCAAGTCATTCTGGAACTTTACCGACAAGGACAACCACAACGACAAGATCAAAAACCGGCTCAAGGAGGGAACCAAAATTCACATCGTCAGCAACGGCGACCACAACTACACGATCACCGGCACACTGGAAGGTACATCCGATAAAACCGGTAAAAACACAGCTCTGAAAATCAACTTTTCCGGCACTCTTCCTTTCGAGGACTACGCCGATCCGGAACCCGTGGAACCGACTGTTGCGGAGGTGACCATGACCATCGGCAACCTGGACTACTACGACGGCAATATCTATACTCTGACCCTCAAGGACGCCAACCCGACAGATACTTACGAAGCGTCGCTTTCGTTCAAACTACCCGCTTCGGAGACCCTGCAGCTCGTCAGCGGCGACTACCCCGTATCGACCGGCAGCGGAGAGATGACCCTCGACGCAGCCAAATCCTCTTGGACATTCATCGACAAGGAGAATTTCAACGACCGGATCAAAAATACGATCAAAGAAGGTTCACTCACCGTGACAAACAACGGGAACCACAACTACACCGTAACCGGCACTCTCCGGGGAGCGAGCGACACCGGACAGGAAACAGCCATTAAGATCGATTTTACCGGCACAGTACCTTTCAACAACTATTCGACTCCTCCGGCTCCGGAAGCACCGAAAGCAACCATGACCGTCGGCGACCTCTACTACAATGGGGACAATGTATTCTTCCTCGGCCTGAAAGATGGCTCTCCGATAAAAGAATACGGCATCACGTTCTACATTACGCTCGCGCCCACAGATCCTCTGCAACTCGCCAGCGGCGACTACACGGGCGGTGCCGCCGGTGAGAACATGACTTTCGATCTGGCGAAATCCTTCTGGAACTACAACGATCCCACCTACGGAATCATCAAGAACAGAATCACGGAGGGAACTCTCAAAATCGTCGCCAACGGCAATGACGACTATACCATTACGGGCTCATTCAAAGCCATCGACGAGGACGACAAAAATACCGAGCTCGAAATCGAATACACCGGAAAACTTCCCTGCGAGGATTACTCCTATTGATCTTTCAGGAGTTGCTCCGAAGACAAAAAAACCGGTCCGATTATGAATCGGACCGGTTTTTCACAGGTCGGCATTCCTTATAAAAATTTTTCCGAATTCATTCCACAACACGATTCAGATCCGCATATACTCTCCCTTTGCCAACACATACTCCTCTCTGTTGAAATTTCAGAATCCGGCAGACAACCGGAATCCCGCATCCCCCGAAAATCGAACGAATCTCGCACCTCATATACCCGGATTCCGGCCTGCGGCACCCCATACTTTACCGACGATAATAAAGAATCCGAACAAAAAACAAAAATAAACACCCGATTTAAGCGTTATCTTAATATCTTTGCAGAAGATAGGATCCGCCTCGGAAAACCGGGAACAAGTTCCCGTTTTCTCCCGGCTTTCACTATCTTTGCACAGCACGGGAAACCCGTTGCGGCAAAATCCGGCAAAATCGATTTTGCACCCGGCTTTCATCGTATTTGTACACAACAACAGACTTAAATCCGACGGACTGCCCTAAAAAACCGAACGTTCGACTTCGCACGCAGGGGACATGCCGTTTTGCGGACAAACCGAAACTCAAATGAATAGCTACAAACGCTGGAACAACATCGTCGGCTGGATCGTCTTCGCCATCGCGGCCATGACCTATCTGCTGACCATGGAGCCCTCTTCGAGCCTGTGGGACTGCTCCGAATTCATCGCTACCTCGTATAAACTCGAAGTAGGGCACCCGCCCGGAGCACCGCTCTTCATGCTGCTGGCCCGCCTGGCCACGATACTGGCACCCTCGACGTACTATGTACCCCACATGGTGAACGCCATGAACTGCCTGGCCAGCGCGTTCTGCATCCTGTTCCTTTTCTGGACGATCACCCACCTGGCACGCCGCATCCTCACCCGTCAGGGCGCGGAGCTTACGAAAGCCAACATCGTGGCCGTATTGGGTACAGGTGCGGTCGGAGCACTCGCCTATACCTTCACCGACACCTTCTGGTTCTCGGCCATCGAAGGCGAAGTATATGCCCTCTCGTCGATGTTCACCGCCCTGGTGGTGTGGCTCATGCTCAAATGGGAGGAACAGGCCGACCAGCCCCACTCGATGCGCTGGATCGTGCTGATCGCCTACCTGATGGGGCTTTCGATCGGCGTGCACATCCTCAACCTGCTGACCGTTCCCGCGCTGGTATTCATCTACTATTTCCGCAAAACGCAGCGCATCACGTTCAAAGGTATTGCGGTCAGCACCCTCATTTCGGGCGCGATTCTGGTTTTCATCAACAGTATCATCATCCCCCATACGGTCTATATCGGCGCCTTGTTCGACCTCTTCTTCGTCAATTCACTGGGATTGCCCGTCAATTCCGGCCTCGTGTTCTTCGTAGTAGCCCTGTTGGGAGCGCTCGGCATGGGCGTATATTTCACCCATAAAAAAGGGCGCACGGTGCTCAATCTCGTGCTGCTCTCGACGCTGATGATCCTCATCGGCTACTCGTCCTACGCATCGGTTACGATCCGCGCCGCGGCCAATCCCCCGATGAACAGCAACAACCCGAGCAATCCGTTCGCCCTCTATTCGCTGCTCAACCGCGATCAGTACGGAGACAAACCGCTGCTCTACGGTCCCCAGTTCTCGGCCCCGACCTCCGGTTACAAATACAAGGATGTCCGCTACCTGGACGACGACGGCAAGTACAAAACGGTTTCGATCATCTCCGGGTACGAACACCCCGACGAGTTCATGCATCTGTTCCCCCGTATGTGGAACTACGCTGCCAGCAAGGAGAGTTACAAATCATGGAGCGCCTACCGCACCCGGACCGATTACGAACGGGATGAAAACGGCGAAATCGTCCGCGACGCGCAGGGACGCCCGAACAAGATCGAAGTGCTCGATTTCGGACGCCGGACGCTTTGGGACGACGGTTCGGGCTACGAACCGCTGGTAATCGTGGAGCCGACGTTCCGCGAGAACCTCAACTATTTCTTCACCTACCAGCTCAACCACATGTACTGGCGCTATTTCCTCTGGAATTTCGTGGGGCGCCAGAGCGACATCCAGCCTACCGACGCGATCATCACCGACGGCAACTGGCTCTCGGGCATCAAGTGGATCGACGAGCTTTACCTCGGACCGCAGGACAACCTGCCGGACGAAATAGCGAATAACAAGGGGCGCAACACCTACTATTTCCTCCCCTTCATCCTGGGACTTATCGGCCTGATCTATCAGCTCAACCGCGATCCGCGCAACTTCTCGATCGTCATGTGGCTCTTCGTGATGATGGGCATCGCGCTGGTGGTTTATTTCAACACCTCGCCCAACGAACCGCGCGAACGCGACTATGTTTATGCGGGTTCGTTCTACGCCTTCTGCATCTGGATCGGCCTGGGCGTACTCGCCGTGTGCGACCTGATCGTCTGGGCCACCCGACGCAAGGGCCTCATGGCTCCCATAGCCGCTACGGTCGTCTGCATGGTCGTACCGGGCATTCTCGCGGCCCAGAACTGGGACGATCACGACCGTTCGCACCGCACGATGGCCCGCGACATCGGCTGGAACTACTTGCAATCGGTACTGCCCAATGCCATCATCATCAACTACGGCGACAACGACACCTTTCCCCTGTGGTTCAATCAGGAGGTGGACGGCGTGCGCCCGGACGTGCGGATCATGAACACGAGTTACCTGGGCGCCGAATGGTACATCGACGAGATGAAAACCAAAGCCAACGATGCGCCCGGCGTCCCCTTCACGCTGCCGCGCAGCAAATACACTTATACCAACGACATAATTCCCATATTCAACGTCGTGGACCGTCCGCTGGAACTGAAAGAGGCCATCGACTTCATCCGCAGCGAAGATCCGCGTACCAAATACGATCTGGGCGATGGACACTTGGTCGATTACCTGCCGAACAACCGCTTCGCGCTGCCAGTAAACAAGGACAACGCGATCGCTTCGGGCATTGTCAAGGAGTCCGACCGCGACCTGATGGTCGATACGATCTACCTGGAACTGCCCAAACGGACGATCGACAAGAGCGAGATGATGCTGCTCGACATGCTGGCCCATTTCGACTGGAAGCGTCCGATCCACTTCACACAGGTTTACATTCTGCAGTCGCTCGGACTGCTCAACTACCTCCAGTTCGACGGCTACTCCTACCGCCTGGTGCCGATCTACACCCCCAATCGGTCGGTGCACGAGATCGGCCGCATCGATCCGGATTACATAACGCCGCTGCTGACCGAAACATTCCGCTACGGCAACATCGCCGATCCCCGTACTTATGCGGACTATTTCATCCAATACAATCTCAGCGCCTCGAAAGCCCGCGAATCCTTCGCCCGTGCAGCCAAGGAGTATGTTTTCCGTGGGGATTCGATACAGGCGATCCGGCTGCTCGACATGGGACTCGAAAAACTGCCGCCCCAACAGATCCGCTACACCGACGCCAACACGTTCCCCTTCATCGAAGGCTACTACATGGCCGGTGCCCCGGACAAGGGTGACAGCCTGCTGATGAGCTATGCTCGCAACCTGATGCAATACATCGACTATTACCTCGATTTCCAAGGCATTCAGGGTGACATGGTTACCCAGACGATTATCGACAAGATGCAATCGCTCGACCGGCTCTACTACCTGGCGGCCTACATGGGACGCCAGGATGTACTGGCCCAGCTCAACGACTACTACCGCACGCTGGGCATCTATGAAGACGAGCTGATCCATCCCGATCTGCCCACGCCGTCGGACTCGGTGCAGATTCCCGAATAATCCGGGAAAAAATCCGTCCTGCCGACTGCGAACAATCCATACAACGAAATCGGAAAAGACCCGTGCGTCTTTTCCGATTTTATTTTAACAACGCTCTCTGCGTCCCCGCAACCCTCAAATTATAATTTGCGAAGTCCACACCGCAAGAAATCCCTCCTCCCGAAAAACCGGACAACGCGAAGCGGCGGTGTGCCGTACAAATCGGGATCCGAAAAACAGACGCTCCGGTAAAACCTCGACCGCTGCACATTCCGCCGGAGGCAACAGACACGGACGAGCATACGGAACCGAAACAGCGGCATCCGGTCCGCACTGCCCCGACACAGACACAGCTCAGCTCTATCGGAAAGTCGGGACGAGCTCCGACCAAAGGAAACAATCGGGAAGCAACCCGACCGTCCGAAAAAAGATTCAGGCGCAAACCGAAATCTGCGCCTGAATCATAACTGCATACACACCCCTATCGTTTGGACATTTCGTGTTTCTGGTGAGGGTTGCGCTTGGTATAGAGGAAACGTCGGATCTTCTGCGTCGGAGTCTTGACGAACTCCTGCTTCTCCTCCACGACCTCGGAGATACGCGAGAAACGATTGACCTTGGAATTCACATAATCGACGACCTCCTTCTTGAGATTCTCCTTCCAATTCTCGAAATCCTCCTTCCAGCCGTCGAACTTGGCTTCGAGAGCGTCGGTATTGAAATGCACGAGCGCCACCAGGCGGCCTTCGTGCTCGGTAACCACCGAATCGGCGACGCAGACGTGCGAATTGAGGACGCTCTCGATATCCTCGGGATAGATATTCTCACCACTGGGACCGACGATCATATTCTTCAGCCGGCCCTTGATGTAAAGCCACCCGTCGGCCGAAAATTCGCCCAAATCTCCGGTACGGAACCATCCGTCCTCGGTGAAGACCTCCTTCGTAGCGTCGGGGTTCTTATAGTAACCGATCATGGCGCTCGGCGTCTTGGCAACGATCTCGCCCTGGCGGGTTTCGGGATTGACGTTCTCCAACCGCAGCTCGACGCCCGGCGCGGCAGGCCCGGTCGAACCCAGGCGCACCTGCGAGGGAGCCGCACCGGCCAACAGGGGTGCCGTCTCCGTCAAACCATAGCCGATAGCGTACGGAAAACGGGCTTCGAGCAGGAACTTCTCGGCGCCGCCGTCCAGCTTCGCACCCCCGATACCGAGGAAGCGCAGCCGCCCGCCGAAGACCTTCATCAACTTCTTACCCGCGACACGATGCAGATAACGGCGCATGAAATCGATCTTGTAGAGCGCACGCCAGAATCCGCTGGAGGTAAACTTGGCGAGAATCTGATGACGATAAATCTTTTCGATAATCAGCGGCACGATGAGCATCACCGAAGGCCGTACCTCGGCAAGCGTCGGCATCAGAACCGAGGCCGTAGGCGGACGATCCAGGTAAACGACCCGGGCCCCCATCGAGAAAGGATAGATCATACCTATCGAGCACTCGTAGGTGTGCGCCAACGGCAGCACCGAGAGAAACGTATCGTCGGGAAAGATCGGGAAAATGGCGGCGCTCATGGAAATCTGCGCACAGAGATTCGCGTGGGAGAGCATCACGCCCTTGGGACGCGACGTCGTACCCGAGGTATAGATGATGACCGCGAGGTCTTCGGGATTCGGAATTCCGACCGCTCCCTTCTCCGCCGCAGGACGGGAGGCGATCACGCCCAGATTCTTGGTACGAATCACGATATGGAGGGATTCGATCGTGGACTTCGCCAATTTAGCGAAGAGCTTGTCGGAAACCATCAGCGCCTTGGCCTCGGAGTGGGCGATAATCATCTCCAGCTCTTCGGTCGAGAAATCGGGCAGGATCGGCACGGCGACCATGCCGGCAGAGGTGACGGCCAGGTACGAAACGCACCAGTTGGGCATGTTGCTGCTCAACAGCGCCACCTTGTCGCCCGCTTTCAAACCGGCTCCGATCAAAAGGTCCTGCACGTGTTTGACGCGGGTTCCCACCTCGGCATAGGAGAGCTCCTCCCCGCCGTACATGGCAAAAGCGACTTTCGATGCAAAACTCTTTACACTGTACTGAACCAGTTCGTAAAGTGTATGGATAGTCATTTTCTTTCGAATTAAAATGAGAATATACTCGGGGCAAATTTACTATTATTTGCCGTAAATACACTATTTTTGAGCCGAATTATCGCCATGATCTCTAGTCAATACATCAAAAAACTTGCCGAGAATGCAGGCTTCGACCTCTGCGGAATCACGCCCTGCAAACATCTTGCGGAGAACGAATCCTACTTCCGCGAATGGCTCGCCAAAGGCTACGGTTCCTCGCTGGAATACCTCGAACGCAACCTCGACAAACGCTTCGACGTCCGACACTTGGTCGAAGGAGCGCAGACGGTCGTGGTCTGCGCCGTGAGCTACAAAAACCCGCTGGGCGAAGGTTATCCGCCCGGGTGCCGCACAAAAATCGCCTCCTACGCCCGCAACCGCGACTACCACCCCGTCCTCAAGGGGATGCTGGGCACGATGCTCGAAGCCCTGCGCCGGCAATACCCCGGGCTCACGGGCCGCACGTTCGTCGATACGGCTCCGCTGCTGGAAAAACAACTGGCCGTCGAAGCGGGTCTGGGCTGGATCGGGCGGCAATCCCTGCTGCTCACGCCCCAATACGGCTCCTATGTCCTGCTGGGCGAGTTGGTACTTACCCTGCCGTCCGACCAGTACGATGCCCCGTTCGCAGGAGCCCGTTGCGGCCGCTGCCGGAACTGCCTGGACAGTTGTCCGACGGGAGCCATCGTCGCGCCCAAGGTGATCGACACGAACCGTTGCATCTCCTGTCGTACGATCGAAAAGGAGTCCGACAGCGCCCTGCCCGACCTCGACGGATGGATCTTCGGCTGCGATCGCTGCCAGAGCTGCTGTCCCCACAACCAAAAAGCCCCCATGCACCGCTCGCCGCATTTCGATCCCCTGTTCGACCCGCTGACGATTTCGGATCGGGAGTGGCTCGCAATGAGCGAAGAGGAGTTTCTCCTGCGGTTCGGCAATACACCTCTCGCACGCAGCGGACTGCGGCGCATCCAGCAAAACGTGCGGATAAACCAGGAAAAGAACGAAGAGTAGGGCCCGCCATTGGACGGAGAGGCAGACAGCAAACCGACACGAAACCTCTCCGGATATTGTCCGCAGGCTGTTCGGGAAACCTTCCGTACGAAAAGACAGGAAAACCGGAACCCGACCGGCCGGCTCACCACCGCCATCGCCCCGACTTGCGGCACAAAGGCTCCCGCTCCTCCTGAATCGGCCCGACAGCCGACCCGCCGCGATAAAGCGCAAAACCATCCGCTGAACCGCCCCCGCGTGTATCCCGGAAGTCAAAGCCCTTTCGAATAAAACGGGGCAGACTTCCGAAAAAGTCTGCCCCGCATTTCAAAAACAGGAATACCCCGCTAACTGTTCGCTTTGGCTGCGTTCTCCTTAAGCTGTGCCACCGTTTTCTGTGCCGCAGCCACATTCGCACCGGCCGTTACTTTCGAAAGGGCGTCGATCGCCTGCTGGGGCATCGTGCGGGCATTGTAAGCTGCACCCAAAATGAAATAAACGTCGCTGCGCTCCTCTTCGTCGGTCTGCACGGCAGCAGCCTCCTCGGCCGAAGCGATCACGCCGGCATAATCCTTCTTGTCGAAGAGTGCCTGCAAACGAATCTTCTGGGCCAGCGCATCCTGCGGATTCACGGCCAGCATCTCGTCGGCAACGGCGATAATACCGTCGAAATCATTCTCGCCCTGCAACTTGGCAATACGGTTATTGGTATAGAGCTTGATGTTCTCCTTTGCCTTCACGACATCCTCCGCATATTTGGGGTTGTCCTGAGAAGCGATTTCGTTGAAAATAACCAAACCTTTCTGGAAGTCGCCCAGCTCGCAATAGCAAATGCCCAAGAAGTTGGCCATCTCCATATTTTTCGGATCGGCGGCATAACCTTTGGCGAAAATTTCAGCAGCCTCGGCGTAGTTCTTTTCGTTGAAAGGCTTTCCGCCCCACATCAGATATATCTTCGCCATCAACATATTCGACATACGCTCCTGCTGCAACTCACCGTAAAGAGCCGCCTTATTGGCCGACTTGGTAAGATTCTCGACCGCCGTGTTGAAATCATTTCCCTTAGCAGCCGTAAGACCCATTTGGAAATAGCACACCGGCACACTCTTCTTGGCCGTTGCAACCCAACTCTGGACATCGAGATCCTCGGAATCGAGCCCCTGATCGATAAGCGTTTCGAAAGCCGTAGCTGCGGATGCAAAATCCTTCGAATTGTAAGCGGCGACAGCCTTATTGTAAGTTTCGCCCAATCCTTCCTGCGCAGCCACAGACCCCACAACGAACAGGGCAAGCGCGGAAATCAAAAGTTTTTTCATAAATATTGTATAAATTATAGGTTAAAATAGGTTCCGTCCATTTTTATCACCATTCCCTGCAAACCCATCGGAAATATCGCCCCGTTCTGTAGGTCGCAACCATCCGTCGAAACTCCTGCCGGAAAGCAGGGAATGCAAATTTAGTTTTTTTTCGGCACTTTCCAAAAATCACCTTCTCAACGCGGCGAAGAACGAACGGACGAGCCTCTCGCACTCCTCGGCCAATACCCCCCGCGTCACCGTCGTTCGGGGCGGAAACACCTGCTCCGAATAGCGGCGATAGCCACGCTTCGGATCGTCGGCGCCATAGACCACCCGCCCCACCTGGCTCCACGCAATCGCCCCCGCACACATGATGCAAGGCTCGACCGTCACATACAACGTACATTCGGACAAGTATTTGCCTCCAACGGTCGAGGCTGCGGCTGTCAGGGCCTGCATTTCCGCATGAGCCGTAGCGTCCGCCAAGGTTTCGACCAGGTTGTGCCCCCGGCCGACGATACGTCCGTCCGCGACCACCACGGCACCGATGGGTACTTCCTGCTCTTCTAACGCTTTTTCCGCCTCGTTTAGTGCCAGGCGCATGAATTTTTCATCGGGTTGCTGCTGTTCCATCGTTTCGGTTTTTCGGCAAAATTAATAATTTAGCGGAGAATTCGGCGTCCCTGCGTTTTTTATCCCGTTTTACAGCCGGAATTTCGTTTCCGTTTCCGACCTTTTTTACAAAAGAGATGAGGCCCTTATAAAAAAACGGACGAGTTTGTTCCATTCTGCACTCATTTTCCTACCTTTGCAGACAGTAGATGACACCCGGTGAAACCCGCCAGGCGGGATTGTTGGATTCCACCCCGTTTTCACTACCTTTGTGAATCGCAAAACGACAATAACGAAAAATACAGATACGACCATGTACAGAACCCATACCTGCGGCCAGTTGCGTGCCGCAAATGTAAACGAAACGGTCACGCTGGCCGGCTGGGTACAGAAAGTCCGCAACCTCGGCGCGATGACCTTCATCGACCTGCGGGACCGTTACGGCATCACCCAGATCGTCGTCGAAGAGCACTCTCCGGCCGATGTCAAGACCGTGGCCGACGGACTGGGCCGCGAATACGTCCTTCAGGTCGAAGGCCGCGTGGTGGAGCGTTCGTCCAAGAACCCAAAGATGCCTACGGGCGACATCGAAGTCGTCGCCTCGAAGCTCGTGGTGCTGCACGAGGCCGAAGTGCCCCCATTCACCATCGAGGAGAACTCGGACGGCGGCGACGACCTGCGTATGAAATACCGCTACCTCGACCTGCGCCGTCCTCCCCTGCAGCGCAACATGATCCTGCGTCACAAGATGGCCCAGGAGATCCGCCGCTTCCTGAGCGACGAAGGTTTCCTGGAGATCGAAACCCCCTACCTGGTCAATTCCACGCCCGAAGGCGCCCGGGACTTCGTCGTGCCGAGCCGCATGAGCCCCAACCAATTCTACGCCCTGCCCCAGTCGCCCCAGACCCTCAAGCAGCTGCTGATGGTCGCCGGCTACGACAAATACTTCCAGATCGTGCGCTGTTTCCGCGACGAAGACCTGCGGGCCGACCGCCAGCCCGAATTCACGCAGATCGACTGCGAAATGTCGTTCGTCGAGCAGGAGGACGTGCTGGAAGTGTTCGAGCGCTGGGCGAAGCATATGTTCCGCGAGGTGCTGGACATCGACTTCGCCGAGCCGTTCCGCCGGATGCCGTGGATCGAGGCGATGGAGAAGTACGGATCGGACAAACCCGACCTGCGCTTCGGCATGGAGTTCCACGACGTGACCGGCCGTGTCAAGGGGCACGGGTTCGGCGTGTTCGACGATGCGGAGTACGTCTGCGGCTTCGCCGCTGCGGGATGCGCGGGTTACACCCGCAAGCAGATCGACGCGCTGACCGAGTTCGTCAAGCGGCCGCAGGTGGGTGCCAAGGGGCTGATCTGGATCCGCGTCGAGGCCGATGCCGTCAAGTCGTCGGTCGACAAGTTCTACACGCCCGACGAGGTGCGTGCCGTGGCCGAGGCGTGCGGCGCTGCGGCGGGCGATATGGTCTTCCTTATGTCGGGACCCAAGTTCCGCACGCTCACGCAGTTGTGCGCCCTGCGTCTGGAAGTGGCCCAGCAGCTCGGTCTGCGCGATCCCAAGCGGTTCGCTCCGCTGTGGGTCGTGGATTTCCCGATGTTCGAGTGGGACGACGAGACGCAGCGCTTCTACGCGATGCATCACCCCTTCACCTCGCCCAAACCCGAGGACGTGCCCTACCTCGAAAGCGACCCGGGCCGCGTGCGCGCCAACGCCTACGACTTCGTCTGCAACGGTACCGAGATCGGCGGCGGTTCGATCCGTATCCACGATCCCAAGTTGCAGGCCGCGATCTTCTCGTGCCTGGGCTTCACGCCCGAGAAGGCGCAGGAGCAGTTCGGTTTCCTGATGAACGCCTTCAAGTACGGCGCGCCTCCTCACGGCGGCCTGGCCTTCGGGTTCGACCGTCTGTGCTCGCTGTTCGGCGGCTCGGAGTCGATCCGCGACTACATCGCTTTCCCGAAGAACAATGCCGGCCGCGACGTGATGCTCGATGCACCGTCGGCCATCGACCCTGCGCAGCTCGACGAGTTGTACCTCGACCTGCACACCACTGCAAAGTAATACTCACTATAACATAAACTTTACTGTTATGAAAGGGTATCTATTTTTAATAATTGCAATTCTGTCAATGACTTTCTTTTCGTGTGAAAAAGAAACTGAAACTGAGACTGAAAAAACAGCAACTAACAATGATAATAACAATGATTATTTTTATGTAAAATATCAAATATCGGGGTCCACTTATTTTTATATTGATGGTGTAAGTTATAATACGGAAAATGGATCTCGTTCAGAAAGTTTCTCTGCTGCTCGCTCCTTTGAGGTAATTTGTGGGCCTGTTAATAAAAACTTTGTTGCACGTATAACATTAACACAGTATCGTGGTGCTCCAGCATCTAATGCTACCAAAATATCGGTTAGTAAAAACAATGGCCCGTTTGCAATTAAAGCATCGGGGCAATCTTCTGCAAGCTACACGATAAATTTTTAATCACAAACTATTAGTGCAGAACTCAAAAACATAACGACTATGATACGACTCAATGTATTTATCCGCACGACGGCGACCAACCGTGAAGAGACGGTCGCCACGGCCAAGGAACTGGTAGCGGCTTCGCTCAAAGACGCGGGCTGCGTCGCCTACGATCTGTTCGAGAGCGCCACGCGCCCCGACGTACTGATGATCTGCGAGACATGGAGCGACGCCAAGGCGCTCGCCGCCCATGAGACGACCTCGCATTTCACGACCCTCGTTCCGCGGCTCAACGAACTGGGCGAACTGAAACTCGAAAAGTTCGTCTTCTGACCGCACGGCATCCGAACAACCGGCCTGCGGCCAACCGCCACGAAAAAGCCTCCGACAACGGAGGCTTTTTCGATTTCGACTATCTACGGCACCGAGTGCCGTAGATAGTTCGCCGTACTTGACCTTTTGGTACTTTCGGGGCAAGCCAAAAGTACGAAGAATATATGTACGATCGGGAATCGGGGAAATTCCCGCTTCGGGAATTCGCTTGTAGTGTGTTCTACCGCCTTTTGGTGCCAAAAGGTGGCGCCAAAAGCATCCGACAGGGTGAAAATCGGGGAACTGTCTCCGGTTACGCCCAAAACGCTGCGCGGACAAGCTCGCGCCCGCGTTTCTTAACGGCGAAACCGTCGCCATTTCTTTTTCCCGATTTTTCACGATGCGGATTCGTCGTGCGCTTCGCGCAAAGTGATTTTCTATTTTGCGCAAGATGTCGGCCGCAAGTTTCGGGCATTCGCTTTGCCGTTCCGTGAAAAAAACGTACATTTGACTGCTCAACCGTTAGCTTATGTCGATTCCTTTGGCCGAACGCCTCCGTCCCCGCACGCTCGACGACTACATCGGGCAGGAGCATCTGGTGGGCGGCAACGGCGTTTTCCGCAAGTTTCTGGAGACGGGCAACGTCCCGTCGTTCATCCTCTGGGGGCCTCCGGGGGTGGGGAAGACCACGCTGGCTAAGATCGTGGCCACGGAGCTCAAACGCCCCTTCTTCACGCTGTCGGCCGTTACGTCGGGGGTCAAGGATGTGCGCGAAGTGATCGAATCGGCCCGCAAGCAGCACTTCTTCAACACGCCGCCGCCGATCCTGTTCATCGACGAAATCCACCGTTTCAACAAGTCGCAGCAGGATTCGCTGCTGGGTGCCGTCGAGCAGGGTGTCGTGACGCTCGTGGGCGCCACGACCGAAAACCCTTCGTTCGAGGTGATTTCGCCGCTGTTGAGCCGCTGCCAGGTCTACATCCTGCGACCGATGGAGGACGCCCAGCTGCAACGGCTGCTCGACCGTGCGATCGCCACCGACCCCGAACTGCGCGAGCGGGGGATCGACGTGCGCGAAACGGAGGCGCTGTTCCGCTTCTCGGGCGGCGATGCGCGCAAGCTGCTCAATATTCTGGACATTCTGCTGGCGGCCAACGAGGGCCGGCTGACGATCACCGACCGGCTGGTCACCGACTGCCTGCAACAGAACATCGCCCTCTACGACAAGAATGGCGAACAGCACTACGACGTCATCTCGGCCTTCATCAAATCGGTGCGGGGCAGCGATCCCAACGCCGCGATCTACTACCTGGCACGGATGCTCGCCGGCGGCGAGGAGCCTCGCTTCATCGCCCGCCGGCTGGTGATTCTCGCCTCGGAGGACATCGGACTGGCCAATCCCAACGCCCTGCTGCTGGCCAACGCCTGCTTCGATACGGTGCACAAGATCGGTATGCCCGAGGCTCGCATTCCGCTGGCCGAAGCGACGATCTATCTGGCCACGTCGCCCAAGAGCAACTCGGCCTACATGGCTATCAACAAGGCGCTCTCCTTCGTCGAACACGACACGACGAACCGTCCCGTGCCGCTCCATCTGCGCAACGCGCCGACCAAGTTGATGGATCAGGCGGGCTACGGCAAGGGATACAAGTACGCCCACGACTACGGCGGTTTCGCCGATCTGGAATTCATGCCCGACACCCTCGTCGGCCGCCGTTTCTACGAACCGAACGCGCAGAACTCCGCCGAGGCGAAGATCGCCGAGCGCATCCGCCAACTGTGGAAAGGAAAATACTGAATCCCATGTTGAAAACAGCTGCCGTTCTGAATTTCTTGCTGGCTGCCGGACACGTGCTCTGCCTCTTCCGCCTCGACGCCGCATTCCGGCTCTACCGGATCGAACCGTTCATGGACCGGCTGGCAGCCTTGTGGCCGCCGATCCCCTATCTGATCACCCTCGGCGTCGCCTGCGGACTGACCGTATGCGGTCTTTACGCCCTTTCGGCCGCCGGCGCGATCCGCCCGCTGCCGCTGCTGCGCCCCGCCGTCTACGCGATCGGCGCCGTGTTCGCCCTGCGGGGCCTCGCCGGATTCGCCGCCATGAGTCTCGCCTGCGACTTCCGGTCGGCCGACCTCGCGGCAGCAGTCGTCGCGGGCGCGATCGGGGCGCTCTGCCTCGCAGGCGGACGCCGGGCATTCCAAACTTCCCGCACATGAAACGCATCGGACTCATCTCGGACACGCACGGCACCTTCGACGACACGCTGCGCGGCTTTCTCACGGACGTCGACGAGATCTGGCACGCCGGCGACATCGGTTCGCTGGAACTGGCCGACCGCATCGCCGCCTTCAAACCTCTGCGGGCCGTCTGCGGCAATACCGACGGAGGCACGATGCGGCGCGTCTGGCCGCTGGTCGACTTCTTCCGGTGCGAAGAGGCGACGGTGCTCATGACCCACATCGGAGGCTATCCGCGCCGCTACGACCCGCGCATCCTCCCGCGCATCCGGTCGGCACGCCCCACGCTCTTCGTGGCGGGACACTCCCACATCCTGCGGATCATCTACGATCCGGTCTACCGACTGCTCCACCTCAACCCCGGCGGAGCGGGAAATTACGGCATCCACAAAGTCCGCACGGCGCTGCGTTTCGTCGTCGACGGCGCCGAGGTGCGCGACATGGAGATCGGCGAGTGGCCCCGGAGCACGGGAGCGCATCCCTGAATTCCGGATTTCGGTCTGCGGATGCTCGCTTCGTCGCGAAAAAATTCCCGCCGCACAATTGCGGCGGGAGTGTAAAAAGGATGGATGTGATCTGGTCGGTTCCGTGACCGGCGGATCAGTTCGTTTTCTGGCAACGAACCGACGAGGCCGACGCTCTGTTGAAAGCGTATTTTGCCGTTGCATAAGTGCCGTACATCGTATAGAACATCGCGGCATTCGAACCTTCCGCCGTACGCTGCCAGCATCCCATCGTTCCGTAAGCGCCTACATAGCCCAGTTTACCGGCGTCCTTGTCTCCCCAGCGATGGCCGCAAAGCGGGAACCAAGTCTTCGCACCGGAGTCCGTCGTATAGTACTTGCCGTCGCTGTTCGGCCCGTCGTCCACGTTGTACGAGGAGATATTGCCCCATGCGGCCTGATCCGGCACCCGGTAACCGGCGGGACATGGATCGTAATTCGTCTTCTTCCCTGCATTGTCCCACAAGGCGTCCTCGCCGGTGAAGAGCCAGTCCTTGTTGCCGTTGGGCGAGTTGAAAAGGAAGGTCGTCGGGTGCGCCGTCGCATAAGCTACCGTGCCTACCTGCTCGTCGCACTGCACGGCGATCCATGCCAACGATGCATGAGCCGGATTGACGATCGTCGATTCCCGTGCCCGCAGGAAGACGCCGTCGCCCGAATCTTCGTTCTTTTCGCCGCCGTAAAAGGGATCTTTGCGTCCCCATTGATAGAGTAGGCCGAAGGAGGCCGCCCCGTCTGCTTCCAGGGCGCTGGTCGCTCCGAGATTGCGATCCATCAATTCTCCTCCCTCGTCGTAGGCGAACAGCTCCGGCTGATCGGTCATCCATAGATGCCAGCTCCAAATCACCTCGCCCTTCGCATCGAAAGCCGCCAACACGGTATTGCCTTCCGTACCATCCGACGTGAAATGCACGATACCGTCTTTGTAGGAGACCTCGGAAACCAACGGGTTTCCCGCTGCATTTTTTGTCGACCACAGCCAGTCGACGGAAACAATTCCTTCGACGTCCGAGCCGTCGACCTTGCGCGTCGCAAACCGATACTCGTCGGCCTCCGTGACGATGAAGCAGTTGGCATACGCCTCCGAAGCCGTCAAATCGATCGATTCATCGACGGGGGGGGGAACTACGGGCCCGTCGTTTTCGTTGTTCTCGTCGTCGCAAGCCGTCAATGCGACGGAAAGACACAATGCGAACGACCATGCCGCACGAACACACTTTGTTCTCATAAACTCTTAATTCGATTTGAAAAGATGATTAGATGCACCAAATATAACGATTTTTTCATTTCAGTTTCCTTTTCGGCTACTTTTTGATGGATTCTTCGCCCGCTTCGCCGTTGGCCGAGCGGTGCGAAACGCCGTTGAAACGCTCCGGAAGGCATCGTGGAAGATCCCGTACACCTTCCGGTCCGCTGCCTCGACGAAACGGAATACTTTGGTGCAGCGTGTTGATATACAGTTTTATAATAGAATGCGGCGCGTTTCGATTGCCGGTTATCTCCCAAATTGTCATATTATTTATTAATAAGTTTAATATTTCTATAAGAATACACAATAACGCCTCTCCGCAAAGCGTTTTGTCAGCGAATTATTAGACGACGAATTTTATGCAGACCAAGATTTCAAAGACGCTCGAAGGGCTGATCGCCCGCACGGCGTTCGACACATCGAAACAAGGAGAGACCCGTTGGTTGAAGGATCGCTTGCTGCTCGAGATTGTACGGGAGGAGGGATCGTTGGCCTATCAATTGCTTTCAGCCCGTCTCAAGGACTGGGAACTATATCAGGTTCGCCTGCGCATCGAACGCGATTTGCAGGAGCGTACCGACGGCCCGGCCGGAAATCCCGAAGAGTTTTACGTTCAGTTCGCGAACGAGTTGCGCAAACGTTATCGTACTGCTCCCAGCGTCTCTACGGCCCACGCCTTACATGCCATCATCAGCGACGAGCAGACGATCGGCGCGCACGTATTGGAAATGTACCACATCACGCCGGCTGTCGTCGAGGACGAAATCCGCCGCATGAGCACGGCCGACGAACCGCGCGCCGAGCTGCACGTCCGCCTGCTCGACTACTCCGAGCAGGGACAGCGGCCCGCCGAAGGCAGCCGGATGCTCGACAAGTTCGGCGTAGACCTGACCCGGCAGGCGCGTGAAGGGAAAATCGACCCCGTGATCGGCCGCGAATGCGAGATCGAGCGCGTGGTGCAGATCCTTTCGCGCCGCAAGAAAAACAATCCGATCCTGATCGGCGAAGCGGGCGTGGGCAA